>JAABUN010000125.1_pt1 | contig 183431 bp, 159 predicted proteins | sample 5559311 | NCBI WGS metagenome assembly JAABUN01 (sample SAMN10711877, study PRJNA513370) | rock metagenome | isolation source: Antarctica rocks | place: Antarctica: Victoria Land, Siegfried Peak sud | reverse complement strand
GAGAGACGGCGGGTCGGCTCATCGGGTAGTGCGCCGCCAGATCACCGACGGTGCGGGGGCCGCTCCGAAGTCGCGTGAGGATGTCGCGGCGCGTCGGATCCGCCAGTGCGGCGAAGGCCACACTGAGTTGATCCCGCGCAGTCATGGAAGTAACTCCTTACCGTAACCAACGACTTACATACTACACCGGTGGATGGAACCGATCAAGGGGGCGCTCGTTCTCACCTCCTCGTTCGGCAACGTCTGGCTCAGCGTTCGGTCGAAAGCAGAATGCTCCATTTCAAACAGTAAATCTCGGGCCTGATCGTGAGAGCAGCGCCCTGGCGCGGTGGGCCGACAGGCTGTTTGGCTCTTTAACCATGTCAGACAGGTCACTCCGATCCGGCAAGTTCCGCTACCTGCTGAACCAGCGGCGATCGCTCCTCCGGCGCCCCCGCCTGCCCCAACAGCATGCCAACCCGGAGCCGACCCGAGGACAGCAGGATCGTCGCATCCTGAGGACGCCCACCCGCCTGCTGGACCAGCGTCAGCTCCAGGCCACCCGAGACCGTTATGACGACAGGTTTGCCACTCGTCTCGATGACGGTACCCGGCCCTGGCCCGACCTCGTCGCTGATCTCAACGGTCCGGACCCGGTGAACCTGGATGGTCCGTAACGGTCCAGTCGGTCCGACGACCGTCGTCCAGGCTCGTGGCCAGGGCCACATCGCCCGGACCTGCGCCTCCAGCTCGACGGCCGATCGCTTCCAATCCAGCCAGCCGTCGGCTTTGATCATTGGCCGGGTCAGCGTGGCGCCCGACGGTTGAGGAGTGACCCGAAGGGTTCCAGCGACCCAGTCCGGAATCAAGCTCGTCGCCAGGTCCGCTCCGACGTCCGCCAGGCGGCTGGTCAGGCTCTCGGTCGTGTCACCGTCAGTTATGTCGATCACAGTGGTCCCGACGATCGGACCGGTGTCCAGCCCCGCCTCCATCCGCATCAGCGTGACACCGGTCGTGGGCTCTCGCTGGGCGATCGCGGCGGCAATCGGGTTCGCCCCGCGGTAGGCCGGCAGGATCGAAGCGTGTAGGTTCAGGCAACCGAAGCGCGGGATCGCAAGGCTCTTCGGGCCGAAGATCACGCCGTAGGCCGCCACGACGAAGACATCCGCGTCCGCGTCGACCAGTGGCTGGCGGTCGGTCTGCGTGCGTAAACGCTCGGGCTGGTAAACCGGCAGTCCGAGGTCGAGCGCTGCCTGCTTGACGGCCGGCATGACGAGCTTCTTGCCCCGGCCGGCCGGGCGGTCGGGCGGCGTCATGACCAGCACGACCTCGAACCGGGCGTCGGCGGCCAGCGCCCGGAGCGCCGGGACGGCGAAGGCCGGGGTCCCGCAGTAGACCACTCGGATGGGCCGGTCCGGCGTCCGACCGCTCACCTGTTGCGTCTGCTCGTCCCACATCGTCTCGACCCACTCCCGGGCGGCTAGTAGAATGCCGCGCGTGATAGCCAACCCAAGCACGCGGCCGCAACGCATCGTCCGACCCGGGGATCCCTTGCGACTCGCATTCCTCGGGCTCGTGCTGGCCGCCTTCGCGGTCCGGCTGATCGGGCTGAACTGGGACGACGGCCAGCTGCTCCACCCGGATGAGTATCACGTCACCGAGGTCACCGTCGACCGCGTCCAACTCCCGCTGCCGCCGGACTGGTCCAACCTGACCGACCCGGCGCTGAGCACGCTCAACCCACGCTCGGACGGCGAGGACGGCCTCCACCGGAGTTTTGCCTACGGTTCGCTGCCACTCTACGCGACCGACCTCGTCGCCGAGGGCCTGAACCGCCTTGCCGGCGCCCCGACCGCCGATCGGCTGATTCCGGGTACCTCGGACCGCGACTGGCATAGCCTCGATCAGCTGTTCAAGGTCGGCCGGCTGATCAACATGATCCTCGATACCGTCGTCGTGACGATGGTCTTCGCCATCGCCCGCATGATCGGCGGCGCGGCGGCTGGGCTGGCGGCGGCCGCGATCTACGCCTTCGCTCCGGGCGTGGTCCAGCTCGCCCACTTCTACACCACCGACAGCTGGCTGACCTTCGGCGCGGCGCTGACCCTGCTCTGCGCCATCCTCGCGGCGAGGGGAGGTAATCGGCGTCTCTTCATCCTGGCCGGACTCGCGGCGGGTTTCACCCTCGCGACCAAGCCGACCGGCGTCGCCACCATCGTGCTCGTCGGGTTGGCCATCCTCTACGACGCCTGGCTTCGGCATCGTTCGGGCTCCAGTCCCGCCGCTGTGGCTGGAGCCCTTGCCGAGCGGTTCGTCCTGGCCGCCATTGCCGCTATCGTCGTCTTCGCCGTCGGCGAGCCCTATGCGGTACTCAACCCGACCTCGTACCTCGCCGATCTGCGCGAACAGACCTCGATCCAGCGCGGCACATTCGATGTTCCCTACACCCGCGTCTACATTGGGACGACACCGATCCTGTACCAGGTCGAGCAATTGGTCCGGTGGGGCATGGGTCCGGTCGGCGGCCTGCTCGGGGTGGTCGGCATCGCGGCACTGACCTGGCGAGCGTGGCGACACCGGGGAGCGGCGGAACTGATGACGCTGGGCTGGATCCTGATCTTCCTCGCGACACTCCTGCTGCCGCAGACGAAGTTCCTGCGTTATGTCGCACCGATGGTGCCGGCCCTCGCGATCGCCGGTGGCTACCTGCTCAGCCGGCTCCTGAGCGTTCGGCTGCCCCGCTTCGGCCCGGCGGCAAAGCTGACAATCTCGGCCGCGGCGATGGCCGGACTCGTCTTCTGGGTGTCGGCGACCTCCTCGGTCTACGCCCACGACAATACCCGGATCGCGGCGACGCAGTGGATCTACGGGAACGTTCCGGCCGGGAGCGCCATCACCACCGAGGTCTGGGACCGCGGCGTTCCGCTCGACATGGGGCCGGTCCTCCGGGCCGACACGCTCCAATACGAGTGGCTCAGCCTCGACTCCTACCAGGACCGGCCAGTCTACGGCGACCTGGTCGCCATCGCCGACGTGCTCGACACGCTGCCCGCCACCCAACCCGCGGCGGCGGCGATCCGATCCAGCGACTTCCCCGCGGCCGAGACCGCGCTGGTCGCCGCCGCTCCCGACCTCGCGTCGCTGGACGAAGACACGCGCCTGAACCTGTCCGCCGGTCTCATCCAGGCCGAGGACGGGTTCAGCGACACCAGCTCCAATCTGCGAAGCGCGACCGACCTCCTGATTGACGCACTGACGAGCCCGGAAACCAGCGACCTCGCTGGCGCCTGGTCCGGTCTCGGGGCTGAGATCACACTCTCCGGCTTGGAGGAGACCGCCTCCGCCATCTACACCCAGCTCGCCCAGGCCGACTATTATGTCATCTCATCCAACCGGATCACCGCCTCGGTGCCGCGGTTACCGTGGCGCTACCCGGTCCAGATCGCGTTCTTCGACGCGCTGGAGTCCGGTCAGCTCGGCTTCACCAGGGTTGCGGACTTCACGTCGCACCCTGAGTTCGCCGGCATCTCGATCGATGACGACTCGGCCGACGAGACCTGGATCAACTACGATCACCCCCAGGTCGAGATCTACCAGAAGACGGGGCTGATCTCCGAGGCGCAGTTCTACGACCTGCTCGCCCACCAGCGCCTCCAGCCGGTCAGCCCGACCCGGACCCCACCGGCCAACGACCTCATGCTCGATCATCCGAACGGCGAGCTGCCCGTCGTTGCCGACGCCCGCTGGAGTGCCTCATTCACGGACAACTCCGCAGTGGCGCTGGCCGTCTGGGTGCTGCTACTGCTCGTCCTCCAGGTCGCCGGGCTGCCGCTGGCCCGGCTGCTGCTCGGCAACCTGGCCGAGGGCGGCTGGGTTTTCGCCCGGCTGCTGATCACGCTCGCCGCCGCGTTCCTCGTCTGGATGGGCGCCAGCGCCGGCTTGTTCCTGTTCCGGGCCGTCTGGTGCGCCCTGGCCGTCGTCGTCATCGCCGGTCTGCTCTGGCTGGTTCGCGCTCGTTGGGCCTCGGGGAGACGCTTCTTCGCGGTCTCGGCCGACCAGCGCCGGATCGCCGGGGTCGGCGAGATCGTCTTCTGGGTCGTCTTCACGGTCTTCCTGATCTTCCGGTTCTACAACCCGGACTCATGGGAGGCCAACTGGGGCGGCGAGAAGCCGATGGAGTTCGCCCACCTCAACGCGACCCTGCGCAGCTCCGAGTTCCCGCCCTACGACCCGTGGTTCAGCGGCGGCTACCTGAACTACTACTACTACGGGCTCTACGTCGTCGCCTTCCTGATCAAGCTGACCGGCATCCCGGCCGAGATCGCCTTCAATCTCGCCCAGCCGACTGTCATGGCCTTCCTCGGCTCGGCCGCCTACGGCGTCGCCGCCACGCTCGGTCGCGACCTCGGCCGCCGGTTCGATGCCGGCCGACTCGCGGCGCTGGCGGGTGGGCTGATGGGCGCCCTCCTTATGGTTGGCGTCGGCAACCTTGGCGGCTTCTTCAACCTGTTCGACGATCAGGTCGGCGGCTGGGCCGTCGTCTGGAACCCGAGCCGGGCGATCACTGGAACGATTACCGAGTTCCCGTTCTTCACCGGCCTCTACGCCGATCTCCACGCCCACGGGATCGCCCTGCCCATCACCGTGCTCGTGATCGGCCTCTGCTACTCGCTCGCCAGCCAGCCGCGCCTGCTGAACCTCGCCCTGAGCAGCGGCCCGGTCGGCCGGTGGCGCGTCCTGCTCGGGGCGCGGGTCGTCGCCCTCTCGGTCGCTCTCGGCACGCTCTACATGACCAACGCCTGGGACATCGCGACCTACGTCCTCTTCGCCATTGCCTCGGTCCTGCTCGCGACCCGGACCATGCCCAATCTCATCGCCCGGCTGGTCGGCTCGGTCGCGCTGCTGCTGGTCATCGGCGTCCTTGGCTTCGCCTCGGTGCTTCCCTTCTACCTGAAGTTCGTCACCCTGTTCAGCTCCCTCGGCCGGGTCAAGGAGCCGACCGACTTCTGGCGGGAGATGCTCCACTTCGGCGGGCTGCTGGCGATCGTCATCGCCGGGATGACGGCGCTGCTCTGCGCCGGCGCCCGCGGCGGCTGGCGTGTCTGGCTCCAGCCACTGCTGCCGGTCCTCGCGATCAGCTTCCTGCTGGTCATCGCGGCGGTCCTGAACCTGCCGACCGGTGAGGAGACGTCAGGGCTCCAGATCAGCGACATCGTCATCCTCGGGCTGATCGCGGTCCTGACGCTGCTCCTGTCGGCGGCGGCTTGGTCGCGGGGCAACAGCCTCGGCGGTTCAGGTGCCATGATGAATGCTCGCCGGTTGGTGATCGCCACGTTCGCTCTGGTCGCGGTCGGCACCGCTGCGGCTGGGCAGCCGGTCTTCGGGATCGGGACGGCGGTCGTCGGAGCCGGCGCCTTCGCCTACCTGTTCCTGCCGGGGACGGCGCCCCGGATGCTGGGCCTCCTGGTCGCGGCCGGTGGCGGCGTCGTCGCGGCGCTAGAGGTCGTCTACCTCGTCGACAACCTCGGGGCCGATCCGATCTTCTACCGGATGAATACGGTCTTCAAGTTCTATAACCAGAGTTGGGTGCTGCTCGCCCTGGCCGGGGCCGGGCTGTTCGCCTGGATGGTCGCCCGGCTCAGCTCGCCGGCAGCGGCCAGCCTCACGTCCGACACCAATTCGTTCGCCGGGACGTCGCTCTCATCAGGGGTCCAGGTCGTCGCTCCGCTGTCGGAACCGGTCGTGGTGCCCGGTCAACCGATCCCGGTCATGGCGCGGGAGTCGCTGTCCCGCCTGCCGTCGGTCGCCTGGTCGAAGGTCGGGCTGGTGGTCGTGGCGCTGGTCGTCGTCGCCTCGGCCAGCTACCCGCTGACCGCGACCTCGATCCGGCTCGACAACCGCTTCCCCGGCACCCCGAATACCCTCAACGCCTACGAGTGGATGGACGACGCCTCGGTCAGCCGGGCGTACCCCTGCACCGACCCCGCCAATGCGCGCACCGCGATGAGCTTCAGCGACGACCGGGCGGCGATCGACTGGTTCAACTCGGAGGTCGACGGCGCCCCCGTCGTCGCCGAACTGAGCCTTGAGTCTCCCTATTTCTGCCTGCCGTCCCGCTTCAGCGTCTCGACCGGTCTACCGGCGATCCTCGGGTGGCGCAATCACGAGTCGCAACAACGCTACTCCGACGATCTCTCCCCGCGCCTGAACGACGTCGAGACGCTGTACAACTCGACGGATCCGGAGGTGAAGCTCGACATTCTGCGGCAGTACGGGGTCGAGTACGTCATCGTCGGCACGCTGGAGCGGCAGCTGACCGACGGCGGACGGCCGATGGTCAATCAGGCCGGTCTCTCAACCTTCGATGCGATGGTCGGCTCGAGCCTCGAAGTCGCCTTCACGCAGGGGCAGACGACGGTCTACCGCGTCCTGCCCGCCGTCCCTTCGAGAGGAACCTGATCCCGCGGCGACTGTTGACGATTGACCGTGGCACCGGCCCCGAAGGGACCGACTGAAGCCCATTCGATTCGGCGTCGGTTTCCGACGATGGGGTTCCGAATATCCGGCGCTCCCCTGGGCCAGATTGTTCGTGACCAATGTCGTTCAGCCGGTCCCTTCAGGGCCGGATTGCCGCCCGACGCGACCTCTGCGACCTTTGCGACCGACGCCGGAGCCCACCTTGGACACCCTCACCGACGCGTTGACCTGGTACCTCGTCCTGATCGCCGTCTCGTGGGGCGTCGCGCCGCTGGTCGCGCTGCTGTGCCCTCGGCTGCCAGACCGCGGCGCCGGCATCACGCGTCCGATCGGGCTGCTGGCGCTGGTCCTGCCGACGTGGTGGCTGGCGTCGCTCGATCTGGTCCCCTACTCCACCACCGGACTCTGGGTAACGCTGGTGGCCGTTGCGGTCGTCGGCTACGGGCTGGGCTGGCGGGCCGGAGTACTGACCCGGCGCTGGCTGGCGGCGATGCTGGTCGCCGAGGTGATCGGGATTGCCGCCTTCGCACTGTACGTCTGGTTCCGGGGCCACCAGCCGGCCATCGTCCAGACCGAGAAGCCGATGGACAGCCTCATGCTGGCCAGCAGCATGCGGACTGGGGTGATTCCGCCGCCCGACCCGTGGTTCGCTGGCGAGCCGATCAACTACTACTACCTCGGCTATCTCATCAATGGCGCCGTGGCCCGCATGGCTGGCATCGCCGAGGGTGTCGCCTTCAACCTCGCCCTCGCTGGGACGTTCGCCGCGACCGTCGCCGCCGCCTCGTCGGTCGCCTTCAACCTCGTCCGGCGTTTCGCATCACTTGGCCGGGCGGTCTCCGCCGGGCTACTCGTCGTCGCGCTCGTCGTCTGGGCCGGCAACACGAAGAGCTACATCGAGTTCCTCCGCGACCCTGGTTTCCAGCTCGACCAGTGGTGGTGGCAGGGCCTGGGTTGGTCCAGCAGTCGGGTGATTGATGACAATGTGCCCAACAATCCGATCAGCGAGTTCCCCTCGTTCAGCTTCGTCCTCGGCGATCTCCACCCTCACGTCATGGCCCTGCCCTTCGTCCTGATGGCCCTGGGCCTCGCCGTCAACCTCCTGCTCGGCTCGTTGCCGGCCGGACTTCCCTTCGCTGGTCGGGGCGCCGAATCGATCGCCACGGCGTCACTGTCCGCCGTCTCCCGTTCGACCTGGCTCACGATCGGTGTGACTGGGGCGCTGGTCGGCTCCCTCTACGCGCTCAACTCGTGGGACCTCCCAACCTACGGGCTCATCGCCGCCGTCGCCGTCGTCGTCGCGCTTCGAGCGTGCCCGGTCCGGCAGCGAATCATGGGAGTGGTCCTGCTTGGGGCAGTGGCGCTGGTCGCCTGGCTGCCGTTCTACCTCAGCTTCTCCCCTCCGGTCGGGATCGGGGCCGGTGAGCCGCCCGGCTGGCTGAACGGTATCCCGCTGCTCTCGACGCTGCTGACGACCATTGCTCCGGTCACTGGCGAGCGGACCGGCTTCGGCGAGTTCCTGCTGATCTTCGCGATCCCGACCGTTGTCGCGGTCGTCTTCCTCACCGCCTCCTTGATATTGCCCGGCCCGCGTCGCAACGAGGGGCTCCGGGCGACCGAGCTGCTCACCATCATTGCGGCGCTCATCGTCCTGACGCTGGTCGCCCAGACGCCCGTCCTGCTGGTCGCCGGGCTGATCGTCGTCGCCGGACTTGAGGTGATCCGGCGGGAGGGCGTCATCTCGGTCCGCTCGATCGCGGCCGGTTTGTTCGCCCTTGGCTTCCTGCTGCTGGCGGGAACGGAGCTGTTCTACATCCGGGACGTCTTCGGCAACCGGATGAATACCGTCTTCAAGATCCAGTACCAGGTCTGGGTGCTGGTCGGGATCGCCTCGGCGCTGGCGATCCTGACGCTCTGGGGCGACGCCCGCCGCTTCTCGGCCGGTGTCCGGCTCGCCGTCCGGCCGCTGCTCGCGGTCGCGACGGCTGTGGCGGTACTGCTTGGGTCGGTCTACCCGATCGTCTCAGGGGAACGGTACTCGCGGGTCTACGAGGACCTGGGCTGGAGCTCGCTCGACGGGCAAGCCTTCGCGGAGGGCGAGTTCCCGGACGAGATGGCCGGCATCGCCTGGCTGAACGCGAACGCCCCGGCCGACGCCCATGTCCTTGAAGCTCCGGGCTGCGAATACGGGATGATTCGCTGGGTGCCAGCGAACCCGGTTTCGGTCTACTCCGGGCTATCGACGGTGATGGGCTGGTCGGGCCACGAGCGGCAATGGCGCAATGGTATCGAGCCGTACTACTCGGAGATCAGCCCGCGAGTCGACGCGGTGGCTGGTCTCTACGCAGACCCAGTTGCGGCCTTGGCTTCTCCATATGATCTTGATTATGTCTTCGTTGGAGTCGGAGAGCGCGACGGCATTCCGCAGTCCAACGGCCGCACGGCCTGTGCGGAATCCGGACCCTATGACATTGACGACGCCGCATTCCGAGCGGCCGGCTGGCAGCCGGTCTTTACGCGAGGCGACGTTGTCATTTACGGCCGGCCCGTTTAGGAACACGGCGGTGACGTCTGCGAAAGTCTTTGAGCCCCGAACGCCCTTGTCGTATCGGGTGATGCATAGTGTTCTGGTGCCGTCGGCAGAGGGCCCGCCAGAGCGGTCTTTCTGCCAGAGCCAACCTGGCTGCGTCTCGACCACGCGTACCCATGGAGTCCGAACGTACGCAGCGGAAAATCAATGTGCATCACCCGTGTCATAGGCACATGACTTGCCTTGCCCGCGCCGAAGGCTCAGTGTCGAGGAACTCGATTTTTCCGGTGAGCATGCTTGGGGCGGAGACGGTTATCGCCCTGCTGGCCGATGGCCGCTGCGGCGGCCTGGCTCGTAAACTCCACCGCTACGATTTGGCGCCGCCGTTGTGTAATGCCCCTCTCCACCGCAGGGGGGAGGAGTTGGGGCGGGGTCTGCTCGCGATCGGGGCGCCACACTGGCCGCCGCGTCGGACAGGCGACCGCGAGTGATCACCCCTGCAACGACGCGACGTCAGCACTCCGCAAAACGTCGTTGTCTCCGATCTGTTTACGGCCGGACCTTCAGATGCTGTAATCCGCTGGGGCCGAACCCGAGCGCTCAAGCAGCGTCTGCAGTGAGACCGAGCGGAGCTGGGTCTCGAAATCGTCCTGGGCGCGGGTCCAGACGTCGGCGATGACGTCCTGCCGGGACGGCCGCTCGTCGGGGCCGCGCCGATCCCGCCCTTCGAGGACGAGCCAGATGTCGTAGAGCGTCACGGTGTCTGGCGGCTGCGTCAGCCGATGGCCGCCCTGGGGGCCGCGGGTGCTGCGGACGAGGCCGCCGCGGTTGAGGGCGCCGAGCAGCTGATGGAGATACGGTTCGGGGATGCCCTGGCGCTGGGCGATTTCCCGACTCTGGACCGGGGCCGAGCCACCGTGGCAGGCGAGGTCAAAGAGGGCTCTGACCCCGTAGTCCACCCGGCTTGAGACGCGCATGCAAGACCTCGTTCTGACTTCCGGTTCGATATCCTTCGAGATCAAGCGTAACGTATTGATATCCAGCGAGGCGGACCGCCGTGACGATCGCCTCCCGCTGGGCGAGCGCCTCGTCCAGCCGCTCGGCCGGCACCTCGATCCGGGCGACGGTGTCATGGTGCCGGACCCGGGCGCCGCGGAAGCCGAGCCTGCTCAACTCCCGCTCGGCCTTCCCCACCTTGGCCAGCTTCTCGATCGTGATCGGGTCGCCGTAGGCGAAGCGCGACGACAGGCAGGCGACGGCCGGCTTGTCCCATGTCGGCAAGCCGAACAGCTCCGAGAGGGTCCGGATCTCCGCCTTGGTCAGGCCGACCTCCAGCAGCGGTGAGCGGACGCCAAGCTCCGCGGCAGCCCGGGCGCCCGGGCGAAAATCCTTGAGGTCGTCGGCGTTCGCGCCGTCGACGATCGCCGCGAAGCCGAGCCGGTCCCGGACGGTATCGAGCCGGGTGTAGAGCTCGGACTTGCAGAAGTAGCAGCGCTGATGGGAGTTGTTGGCGTAGCGCGGGTCGGTCAGCTCCATCGTGGGAACGACCTCGTACGGCACCCCGATCAGCGCGGCCAGACGGCGGGCGTCGGCCATCTCCTCCGCGGCGTAGGTTTCCGAGAGGCCCGACGCCGCGACGACGCGGTCACCGAGCACCTGCTTCGCGGCATGGAGCAACAGCGTACTGTCGACGCCGCCGGAGAAGGCGACGACCGCCGATCCCAGAACGCTGAGGGTTTCCAGCAGATCATCATAGTGGACGCTGGTCGGGATGCCGCTGCTGGAATCGATTACGGTCTGACTGGTCATGAGCGAGTTCCCCTAACTGGGCCGAGTGACGAACTGGTCCGCCTCGTCCTGACGGTCCGATCGCGGATGGTTCGTGTTCATTAGTCGATTTGACCACACTTTGACCGTGTTCCGCGCTGCTTCCGGCCATTCGCGGACCTTTTTGCCATGACGCTCCAAGATGCATCTTGTATAGTTGCCTGAATCTCGCGACCCAGAACGATGCACCGTGCGGTGCCACGGGTTGAGTGGGACTCTTCGTGGTCTCCTCATTACCCGTATTGGGTCCGTCGAAATGGTCGGCACGTCCACGTCAGGTGTCAAGCCCGGTGATCCAGTGCGACCGATCGGTTGAGCGGTTTCACGACGTTCCGGAAGGTGACGCCCCTGACAGGAAACAGGTCGGTCCCGTATCTCAATCCAGGAGGCCAACACCCAATGGCGGACGGACGACAACAGTTCGACGAGCTTCTTCATCAGTTTCGCAACGGTGCCATCGACCGGCGCCAGTTCCTGACCCGCGCCAGCGCGGCGGGCCTCGGTGCCGCCGCCGGCATGGCAATGCTCGGCGTCAAGCCAACCTTCGCCCAGGATGCAACGCCGGGCGCGACCCCCCTGGCCACGCCGGCCACGACGCCGAGCACCTCCGGTCCCGGTGAGATCGTGCAACTCCTTGTCGACCGCGAGGAGTACCGGGCGGCCCTCTACGCCGCTTTCCCGCCGACCGAGAATGCGCCGCAGGGCGGCGAGTACGTGAACGGTGACTCCACCGACATCACGACGACAAACCTCCTGCTCAGCGACAACTCACCGACCAATCCGTTCCTCGCCCTTGTCAACGAGGGTCTCGTCGGCTCAAGTCCGGTCGACGGCGACTACGTCCCCCTTCTCGCCGACAGCTGCGAGCTCTCGGCCGACGGCCTGACTCTGACCTACAAGCTGCACGAGGGCATCACCTGGCACGACGGCACGCCGTTCACCTCGGCCGACGTCGTCCTGAGCCACGATGCCCAGGCCAGCCCGGATACGGGCTCGTCCTACACCGGCTCGTTCACCGACACCGTCGCGTCGTATCAGGCGATCGACGACCTGACCTTCGAAGTGACGATGAACGACACGTTCGCCCGTGTCATCGCCTTCGGCAACACGTACTGCCCGATCATGCCGGCCCACATCTGGGGCGACGTGGCCTTCGCCGACTGGGCCGCCGACGGTGGTTCGACCGGCGTCGACCCGACCCGGGTCGTCGGCACGGGTCCGTTCACGTTCAAGGAGTGGCAGCAGGGCACGAGCGCCACCCTGTTGAAGAACGCCGACTACTGGGACGATGTCCCGAACATCGACTCGGTCATCTTCCGGCTCTACCCCGACTCCACCTCGGCCGTTGAGGCGTTGCTGGCCGGCGAGATCGACAGCTACGAGAACCCGGACGCGGCTGACGTGAAGACCATCGAGGCCGGTGGCATCGAGGTCCAGGTCTACGATACCTACAGCTTCGGCTTCTTTGGGTACAACCTGGACCCGGAGAAGACCCCGCTGTTCCAGCAGGTCGAGGTCCGGCAGGCCCTCTTCTATGCGCTCGACCGCCAGTCGATCATCGACAACATCTCCCTCGGCTACGGCGTCGTCGCCGACGGCACCCAACCGACCCTCTCCGTGGCCTACGCTCCGGACGAGATCGAGACGGTCTACGGCTTCGACACGGACATGTCGGCCCAATTGCTCGAGTCCGCCGGCTGGACGCTCGGTCCGGATGGCATCCGGACCAACGCCGACGGGCTCCGGCTGTCGTTCGAGTTCATGTACAACACCGGTTCCGCCGCCACCGATCAGATCGTGGCCTATATCCAGGATGCCTGGTCCAAGATCGGCGTCGAGATGACGCCCAACGCGGTCGACTTCTCGACGGTCCTCGTGCCGACGATCACGGGCACGTACGACTACGACGTGGTCTTCCTCGGCTTCAACTGGGACTACAGTGGCGATCAGAGCGCCATGTTCAAGACCAGTTCCTACGGTCCGGGCTTCAATTTCATGCGGTACTCCAATCCGGAGTTCGATAAGCTGGCTGACGCGGCGAACGTCGAGCAGGATGACGCCGCTCGCCGGACGCTGCTCGTTCAGGCATCGAACATCGTCAACAACGATCTGCCGGTCGGCATCATCAACTTCCGCCAGGACCGGTTCGCGATCAACTCGGAGCGCGTCCAGAACTACAATTCCAACGCCTATGGCGGGTATCTCTGGAGCACGCAGTACGCATCCATCGTCGGTTAGACGATCCGCACCACGGCACCGGTCCGGACCGGGGACGTTTCTCCCCGGTCCGGACCGTTTCACGGCCCAGTGCTGCGCCGGATGGTCGCGTTGAGATCAACGACACCCGCCCGTTCACCCGCATTTCCCCCGGACACGAGGACCGCCCATGGGCCAGTACATTCTTCGTCGCACACTGATGACGATCCCGATCCTCCTGGGCGTGACCCTGCTGACCTACATCATCATCAACGCCTCTGGTGATCCCCTCCAGGCGTTCGAGTTCAACCCGCGAACCTCGCCGGAGACGCTCGAAGCGATCCGCGAGAATCTTGGGCTCAATCAGCCTTGGTACATTCGCTATTTCGTCTGGCTCGGCAATGTGCTCCGGGGCGATCTCGGCAATTCGATGATCAATTATCGGCCGGTCCTCGACTCGATCCTCCAGGCCATGCCCTACACGATCTTCCTGTCCTTCTCGGCGATCCTCCTCTCCCTCGTCATCGCCATTCCCATCGGCATCTTCTCGGCGTTGCGCCGCAACGGGATCGTCGACCGGGTCTTCGCAATCTTCTCGACCGCCGCCTTCGCCATGCCGATCTTCTGGCTGAGCCTGCTGCTCGTCATCCTGTTCTCGGCCAAGTTCCGCGAGTGGGGTCTGCCCTATCTTCCGACCTCCGGCGTGACCAGCAATCGCGGTGAGGGAGCCGGCTCCCTCCAGGATCGCGCCGTTCACCTGGTCCTCCCTCTGGTCGCGCTCACGCTCCCGTCGATCGCCGCCTGGTCGCGCTACATTCGCTCCTCGATGCTCGAGGAGATGAACCAGGACTTCGTCCGGACGGCCCGCGCAAAGGGACTCAAGAGCAACGTCGTCGTCTATGGCCACGCTCTCCGCAACGCCCTCCTGCCACTGATTACCCTGGTCGGCCTGACGATTCCCGACATCTTCGCTGGATCCCTGATCGTCGAGCAGGTCTTCGCCTACCAGGGTATGGGCCGTCTCGTCACCGATGCGCTCTTCGACAAGGACTACACCGTCATCATGGGCACGACGCTGATGTACGCGGTGCTGATCATCCTCGGCAATCTCATCGCGGACGTCGCGCTGGCGGTCGCCGACCCACGGATCCGCTACGGCTGAGTCCGCCCGATGTCGCCCGTTCCTGTCCCTCCATAACCGTCACCGTTGCATGAACGCCGACCTGGAGAAAAGTCGCCATGGCCCAGACCACCGAGGCCCTCAACCCGCAGATCGCCTCGCAGCGCACCCTCGGCGCGGCCATGGATCGCAAGGCCAAGCCTGTCTCGGGGTTCTGGACCTCGGCCTGGCGACGGTTCCGCAGGGACAAGCTGGCGATGGTCGCCCTGTCCATCTCCGTCGCGATCGTCCTGTTCGCCGTGCTTGCGCCGCTGGTCTCCCTGCTGACCGGGTTTACCTACCAGGAGAACCATCTCGCCCAGAAACTCGCACCCGTCAACACGGACGGTTATCTCCTGGGCGCTGATGGCAATGGGCGAGACGTGCTGACCCGGCTGGCATACGGGGGTCGGATCTCCCTCCTCTTCGCCGCCGTCGGCTCGGTCTCGACCCTCCTGCTTGGCTCGATCCTCGGGGCGATCTCCGGCTTCTTCGGCGGCTGGGTCGACACGCTGATCATGCGGACCGTCGACGTCATCCTCTCGCTGCCGACCCTGGTCGTCCTGATCCTGATCGGTTCCTTCTACGACACCAACGTCTGGACCCTGGCCGGATTCGTGGCGCTCGTCAGCTGGACGGGGGTCGCCCGGCTGGTCCGAGGTCAGGTGTTGACGCTCCGGAGCCGCGACTTCGTCGAGGCGGCGCGAGTGATCGGCGCCGACAACCGGCGGATCATCGGCCGGCACATCCTGCCGAACGTGGTCCCCATCGTCGTGGTCTGGCTGTCCCTCTCCGTCCCGAGCCTGATCCTGCTCGAGACGTCGCTGTCCTACCTCGGTGTCGGTATCGAGGTGCCCACCCCCTCGTGGGGCAACATGCTGCAGGAGGCCAAGAACACCTTCCGGCAGAGCTGGACGCTGGTCTTCATTCCCGGCTTCATGGTCTTCCTGACCGCGCTCTGCCTGAGCCTGGTCGGCAATGGCGTCCGTGACGCCGTCGATCCACGGCTGACCAACGAGTAGACGGAGGTCGTTCGCCACACCGACCGGATAGAACGCGTCGATCCGAAGGGTCGGCGCGTCGCCACGTCCCGTGATAGCAAGGGAGCGCTCGAACGAACACCTGCTGGAGGGCGCTGTCCGGCAGCGGGTATGATTCGGGCGATCAAGGACGTGGCATGGATCGTCATGTCCATTCGTATGAAGCGGGAGGCTTGTGTGAAGACGTGTCGGAACTGCGGCGCCACGAACTCAGCGGACGATCGGTTCTGTGCGAACTGCGGGGCGGCGCTGCCCGAGCAGGAGGATCAGCAGCCGCGTCCGCAGGGCGAGCAGACGTCCCCGGCCCAGTCTGACGTCAAGGGCACCGACCCATACGGTCAGCCCGGCTATGGCACACCACAGCCCCCGATTGGCGCCTACGGGCAGCAGCCGCCTGCGAACGATCCCTACGAAAGCCAGACGGGTGGACAGTACGCCCAACCCCCTCAGGGACAGTACGGCCAGCCCGGCGGTAACCCCCATGGTCAGCCGCCCCAGGACCAGTACGGGCAGTACGGCCAGCCCGGCGGTAATCCCTATGGGCAGCAGCCGAACTACGGTCAGCCGCCAGGCTACGGGCAGCCGCAGTACGACCAGCAGGGCCAACCGTACGGGAGCCAGCCGCAAGGGCAGTACGGACAACCACCGGGCGATCCCTATGCCGACCAGACCCCACAGCCATGGTACGCCACCGGATCCGGTTCTGGCGCGTCCCCGCCGCCCGTCAGGCGTCGCGGCCGTTCACGCTGGAAGACCGCCATCCTGATCATCGTCGGACTGATCCTGCTCGTCTGCATCGGCTCGATCATCTTCGCGGTCACGCCTTACGGCAGCGATCAGGTCGAGCGCCTGGGGACCTGGGCGGCCGAGGAGAGCACCCGGCAGGCGGGCGGCGAATAGGTTCGCCCGGACGGCACGATCGCGCCCGCGCGTTGTAGGGGCGATTTCTTGTGGTCTCCCGGCCGCCGCAGCGACTCGTCCGTAGGGTCATCCGCTTGCGGTGACCGGCCGCCGCAGCGGCCATCGCCGTTAGGCGAGATCGTGTCGATCACCGACATGCCGGTCAACCAGCAGACCCCTCCCCCAGCGAAGCGTGACCCCTCCCCATCTCGCGTCGCCGCCTGCGCGCTCCTGCGTCGGGCTGGTCGGCTCGCGGATGGAGAGGGGCACATGCTGGTCGAGCTGAAGCCCACTTGCTGAACGTTCCCTGGCTTCTTTCCGGTTCGACAACGGCTCCCCTCTCCGGAACCGGTGAGCCAAGATCGCCTTCTGGCGATGGAGCGAATCGGGAGCCAGTGAGGGGCTTAAAAAGGGACGGTTCGCGATCTGGGCATCACGATGGAACTTGGTATCGAGCCCGATAAACGCAAGAGCACACCCGGCGACCATTGCGGTCGCCGGGTGTGCTCTTGCTCATTCAACTGGGGTCGAAACGATTACCTGTCGCCGCCGAAGCCGGGGCGACGACGGCTGTCGGCCGGGCGGCCGCTACGGGGCTCGTCGTTGGTCGGTTCGGGCGCGAAAGTCTGCACGTCGCGGTCGTCGCCGTAGCGGCCGGTGCCAGGACGGTCGGCAGCCGGTGCGGGTCCGCGGTCGAAGGACTCGCGGGGGCCGCGGTCCGGGCCGCCGGGACTGCGGTCACCGCCGGGTCCGCCACCACGGAACCCACCGCCACCGCCGTCACGGCGTGGTCCACGGTCGCCACCCGGGCTACCCGGGCTACCGGGTCCGCCCGGACGCGGTCCGCGCTCGGGCCGGGCCTCCGGTAGCTCACCGGTGATCGCGGCCCGGCGGGAGAGACTGATCTTCCCGTTGGGCGCGACGTCGATCACCATCACCTCGACCTCGTCGCCGACGTTGAGGACCTCCTCCACCCGGGTCACCCGGACGCTGGGGTCCTCGGACAGCTCCGAGATATGGACCAGACCGTCGCGGCCCGGCGCCAGCTCGACGAAGGCGCCGTACGGCATGATCGAGACGACCTTGCCAGTCACCTTGTCACCCTTGTCGATCTTGAAGTCCTGCGACAGCCCGGCGATCTTCGCCAGCGCCCGCTCGACCCCGGCCTGGTTGGAGCCGGTCACCGAGACGCCGCCGTCGTCGTCGATGTCGATCTTGGTCTCGGTCTCCTCCTGGATCGAGCGGATCATCTTGCCGCCCGGTCCGATCAGGGCACCGATCTTGTCCGGGTTGATCCGGATGCGCTTGACCATCGGGGCGTACGGCGACATCGTCGAACGCGGCTCGGCGATCGTCTCCGCCATCCGGGCGAGGATGAACTGCCGGGCGTCGTGCGCTTGCGACAGTGCCGTCCGCATGATCTCGGTCGTGATGCCCTTGACCTTGATGTCCATCTGGATCGCGGTCACGCCGTCGGCGGTCCCGGCGACCTTGAAGTCCATGTCGCCGAGGGCGTCCTCCATCCCCTGGATGTCGGTCAGGACCGTGTAGTTGCCGGAGCCGTCGGTGATCAGACCCATCGCCACGCCGGCGACCGGGGCGGCGATCGGGACGCCGGCATCCATCAATGCCATGCTGCTGCCGCAGACGCTGGCCATCGACGTCGAGCCATTGGAGCTGATCGCCTCGGAGACGAGCCGCATGGTGTACGGGAAGTCGTCCACGCTCGGCAGGACGGCGATCAGCGCCCGCTCGGCCAGCATCCCGTGACCGATCTCGCGCCGGCCCGGACCGCGCGACCGGCGGACCTCACCGACCGAGTAGGCCGGGAAGTTGTAGTGGTGGATGTAGCGCTTGTTCTCGAGCGGGATGATCCCGTCCAGGCGCTGCTCCTCGGCCGTCGAGCCCAGCGTGACGGTCGTCAGGACCTGCGTCTGGCCGCGGGTGAAGATGGCCGAACCGTGCGTCCGGGGCAGGTAGCCGACTTCGCTCCAGATCGGGCGGATCTCGGTCTGGGTCCGCCCGTCCGGGCGGATGCCCTCGGCGAGGATGCCGTTGCGGACCTCCGCCTTGAGCAGGCTGTCGAATATACCGCCGGCGGCCGTCATGTCGTAGATCGGGGTGTTGTTCTTGGCTGGGTCCGTCTCCTGGCCGAGCTGCTGCATCATGTCGGTCTTGAGGTGATTGGTCCCCTCGATCCGGACGACCTTGTCCGGGTTGCGGACGGCCTCCCGGAGGCGGTCGCCGATCAGGTCCTGAATGCGCTCCCTCAGGACCTCGTCGGTCTGGGGCGTCTCGACGACCCACTTCTCCTTGCCAGCCCGCTCGCGGAGCTGGACCTGGATCTCGCAGATCCGGCGGATCTCCTCGTGGGCGGCGTCGAAGGCGGCCAGCAGGGTCTCTTCCGGGACCCGGTCGGCCTCACCCTCGATCATCATGATCGCGTCGGCGGTACCGGCGACGATGATGTCCATGTCGCTGTCGGGCATCTCGGAGATCAGCGGGTTGATGACGAGTTCATTGTCGATCAGGCCGATGCGGACGGCGCCGACCGGTCCCTCGAATGGGATGGGAGAGACCATCAGCGAGGCGGAGGCGGCGATGATCGAGAGGACGTCCGGGTTGTTCTCCTGATCGGAGGACATCACGGTGTTGATGATCTGGACCTCGGCCCGGTAGCCCTTCGGGAAGAGCGGGCGGAGCGGGCGGTCGGTCAGGCGGGCGGCGAGCGTCGCCTGGTCGGTCGGCCGGCCCTCTCGCTTGATGAAGCCGCCCGGGATCTTGCCGGCGGCGTACATCTTCTCTTCGTAATCGACGGTCAGCGGGAAGAAATCCGCTCCCGGCTTGGCCTCGCGCTCGCCGGTGGCGGCCCCGAGGACCATCGTGTCGGCGTAGCGGACCATGACGGCGCCGTGGGCCTGCTCCGCGAGCAGACCGGTCTCGAGGGAGAGGGTTCGGTCGCCGAGGTCGAGCTCGATCCGGGTGACGTTCGGACGGTGGCCTTGGTCCATACGGAGAAGTCCTTCTTCAGGTGAGTGGGCAGCGATGCCCACATAGCGAGACGGGTCAGAGTGATAGGAGTGCCCGCGGCGGACCTGACTGAGGGACTGGGGTATCGCGGCGATCATTCCCCGCGATGCCCCAATTCCCCAGACCCCGATCCGTCCGGGTGCGATCACGCATGTCTGGCGAGACGATTTCGAGCGCGGCGCCTGGTGACGATCACTCGCCTTCGGCGTCATTGAAGATGGTCCGGAGCGGCAGGCTCCGGACCATCTCTCGTCAACTGCTCTCGACGACGATCACGCGGCGGACACACGATGACGGGAGACCGGTCTCGTCTCCGGGGAACTGGCTCTCGTGTGCCCGGAAACCCGGCTCGCCGTTTCGCATCGCTAGCGGCGCAGACCGAGGCGCCGGATCACCGTCCGGTACCGCTCGATGTCCTTGTCGCTGAGGTAGGCCAGGAGCCGGCGGCGGCGCCCGACGAGCTTGAGCAACCCGCGACGCGAGTGATGGTCGTGGCGGTGCTCCCGAAGGTGCGCCGTGAGCCCGTTGATGCGCTCGGTCAGGATCGCAATCTGGACTTCCGGGGAACCGGTGTCACCTTCGTGGATCGCGTAGTCCGCGATGATGTCCGCCTTCTGACCGGTCTGAAGAACCATTTGGCATCCTTCCTGTCGCGTCCACATGCCAACCGGTGGACCGACGTTACGTAGAAACCGACCAAGAATCCTACCACGTTTGCCCGCTCGACGGCGGTTCCGCACCCTTCGGGTACCATGATCGGTGTGCAAGACCACTCGTGCCCGCCATCTTCCTGCTGCACTTGCCGGCGAGCGGACCAGCATCGATTGGAGGAGCAGGTTGACGACCACGGACTACACCCTGGGTATCATCGGCGGCAGCGGTCTCTACGACCTTCCGGATCTGACCGACCGCGCCGAGCACCGGATCGTCACCCCATTCGGCGAGCCGAGCGACGTCGTCCTGACCGGAAGGATCGGCGAGCTCCCGATCGTCTTCATCTCCCGGCACGGCCGCGGCCACCGCCTCTCCCCGACGACCCTCCCCTACCGCGCGAACATCTACGGCTTCAAGCAGCTCGGAGTCACGCACCTCCTCAGCGTCAGCGCCGTCGGCAGCCTCCGCGAGGAGATCGCCCCCCGCAGCCTCTGCGTGCCCGATCAGCTGATCGACCGGACGACCGACCGCGAGCGGACGTTCTTCGACCAGGGCATCGTCGCCCACATCGGGATCGCCGAGCCGTTCGACCGCCACTTCCGCCAGGCCATCGTCCACGCGGCCGGTGGCGTCGCGGCGACGGTCCACGACGGCGGCACCTACGTCTGCATCGAGGGGCCGCAGTTCTCGACCAGGGCGGAGTCGTTCCTCTACCGCTCGTGGGGCGCCAGCATCATCGGGATGACGGCGATGCCCGAGGCGCGGCTGGCCCGCGAGGCGGAGATCGCCTACGGAACGCTCGCCATGATCACCGACTACGACGTCTGGCACGATACCGAAGCCGATGTCAGCGTCGCCGTCGTCGAGGGCAACCTCCGCGCCAATATTGAGAGCGCGAAGGCGACGATCAGCCGTATCGTTGCCAATGGTCTCCCCGCGCCCGAGGAGCTGGTCGCCAACGGGCTTGGCGGCGCGATCAACACCCAGCCGTCGGCAATGCGGCCGATCGACATCGAGCGCCTCGGCGTGATCGGCGCCCGCTACCTCGGTGACAAACGGACGACGTAGAGTTCGGACTGGCGGACGGCGGGAAGGGGACCGATGGGCACGACGCTTCAACCAGGAACCAGCCGCCCGTCGAGCCGGTTCCGGTACCGTCCCAGTGGTCGCCTGACGGAGTTCCAGCTGCTCGTCGCCCCGGCCCTGCTGATCATCGTCGGTCTCCTGACGATCTTCCTGGCGCCCCGGAATGACGTGGAATGGGCCTGGGGCGATGTCTTGGTCAGCCTCGTCTACGCCGGCCTGATCGGCGGGATCAGCATCGCCTTCAGCCTGTTCCGTTTCCGGGCCGATCAGCTCGTCCTGCCGATCGTCGCGACGCTGGCCGGTCTCGGCCTGCTCGTGATCCAGCGCCTCCAGCCCGACCTCTCGGTACGCGATGAGAACCTCGCCGGGATCGCCAACCGGCAGATCGTCTACATGGCGGCCGGGCTTGCCCTGATGGTCGCGACGGCGCTGTTCTCGCCACTCCTGCCGCTGCTGCGCCGGTACAAGTACACCGCGCTCTTCCTCAGCCTCGCCCTGCTCGCGATCACCTTCGTCTTCGGCGTCGAGGTCGGTGGCGCCCGGCTCTGGCTCTATCTCGGGCCGATCCAGATCCAGCCGTCCGAGATCGTCAAGGTCACCCTGATCGTCTTCCTCGCCGGTTACCTCGACGAGAAGCGCGACCTGCTGACCGGCGGCTGGCGGCTCGGCGCCCTGACGCTGCCGCCGCTGCCCTGGCTACTGCCGCTCGGGTTGATGTGGGGCGCCTCGATCGCCACCGTTGTCGTGCTCAACGACCTCGGCTCGGGACTGCTGTTCTTCAGCATCTTCCTCGTGATGCTCTACGCGGCGACCGGTCGGGGCTGGTATGTGCTCGTCGGGCTGGCCGCATTCGCTGTCGCCTGCGTCGTCCTCTATCAGCTCTTCGGCCGGATCGCGATCCGGGTCCAGAACTGGCTCGACCCTTTCGTCGATCCCTACGACTCCGGCTATCAGCAGATCCAGTCCGACTACGCCCTCTCCAGCGGCGGCCTGTTCGGGACTGGCCTCGGGCTGGGCCAACCGTACCTGGTCAGCCAGGTTCACACGGACTACGTCTTCGCCGCCTTCGGCGAGGAGCTGGGCCTGCTTGGGACGCTCGCCATCATCGCCCTATTCCTGCTGCTGGTCCTCCGGGCCTTCATCATCGCTCTCAGCGTCGACGACGCCTTCGACCGGCTGATGGCGATCGGGATCGGCGCGACGATCGGCGTCCAGACGCTGATCATCCTCGGCGGCGTCGTCCGTCTGATCCCGCTGACCGGCATCACGTTGCCGTTCATCTCCTACGGCGGCAGCTCGCTCCTGACCAACTTCATCCTGGTCGGACTGCTGCTCAACATCTCGAACCGACGCGACCGAACCTGATCCCGTCCCGCGTCCGATTCGAGGAATGCCGATGCCGCGATCCATCCGTCTGTTCGCCATGGCGATCTCGGCCAGCCTGATCGTCGGGGCGCTGGTCTACGGCTCCGATCTGACCGATGCTCGCTGGCTGGCCGTGCTGGGACTGGCCTGGGTGCTGCTGCTGGTCGGGCTCTGGATGCCGATCCCGGCCGCGGTACCGGCCGAGCGGCGAACGGTGATTCGCACCGGCGCGACGATCCTGGCCAGCTTCGTCGCCCTTAGCGTCCAGCTGCTTCGTCTCCAGGTCGTCCGCGGCGAGGCCAATGCCAACCGGGTCGGCATGAGCCCGGAGGGCGAACCGATCTCCAATGTCCGCCGGGTCAACCTCGGCCTGGCGATCCGGCGCGGCCAGATCCTGGCGGCCGGCGGCGAAGTTCTGGCCGGGACCGAGGAGATCGACGAGGGCTGGGGCCGGACCTACCCCGAGCCCGCCGCCGCGAGCCTGCTCGGCTACTACTCACCCCTCCAGTACGGCGTCTCCGGAATCGAGCAGGCGTTCGACGCGGAGCTGACCGGTGAGGAGACCGACAACCCGCTCCTGAAACTGCGCGACGATGTCCTGCACCAGACCCGCGCCGGCAACGACGTGGTGCTGACGATCGACGCCGCCCTTCAGCAGACGGCGGTCGCCGCACTTGGCGATCGGCCCGGCGCGGCCGTCCTGCTCGAGACGGCGACCGGCCGGGTGCTGGCGATGGTCAACAATCCGTCCGCCGACCCGGCCGCGATCTTCGCCGCGAACTACGGTCAGACCGACGCTAGCGCGGCGTACTGGGACACACTGATCGAACGTGACGATCGCCCCCTCGTCCCCCGCGGCACGCTGGGGCTCTATACACCCGGGTCGATCTTCAAAGTGGTCACCGCCACCGCCGCGATCGACCTGGGGCTGGCAACTCCGCGGACCATCTACATCGACGACGGCGTCCTCAACATCGCCGGTCGCCAGATCATCGAGAACAACCGGCCCGACGACACGATCAACAACTGGTCGCTTGAGGACAGCCTCTCGTATTCGCTCAACGTGGTCTACGCCCAGGTCGGTCTCGAGGTCGGGGCCGAGGAGATGCGCGACTACGCCGAGGGGTTCGGGTTTGGCGCCGACATCCCGTTCCCGGTCGAGGTCGCCCGGAGCCAGCTCGAGGGACAGGACGGCTTCCTCAACTCCCCGCCGGCTCTGGCCGAGACCTCGTTCGGTCAGGGGCAACTCCTCGTCACACCGCTCCACATGGCGCTGATCGCGGCTGGGGTCGCCAACGGCGGCCGGCTGATGCGTCCGCAGATCCTCGACCGGGTCGTCGCTCCCGACGGCCAGGTGATCCGCGAGGGCGAGACCGGCGAGTGGCGGACGGCGATGCGGCCCGAGACGGCCTCGACCGTCGCCGGCATGATGCGCCACGCGGTCGAGATCGGCGTCGCGAGCGGCGCCTATGTCGATGGCCTCTCGGTCGGCGGTAAGACCGGCACCGCCGAGGTCGCGGACAACGATCCGCATGCCTGGTTCATGGGCTTCGCTGGGACCTTTGCGGACCCGTCTCCCCGCTACGCCGTCGCCGTCGTACTGGAGAACGGCGGCTCGGGCTCGATCGACATCGCCCGGCGGATCATGGTCGCGGCCGGCGAGCGATAGACCGATCCGCTCACGACCGTCAAGGCAGCTCGAGCCCACCCGAACTCCGATGAAAACCGCGCTCCAATGGGCGAAACAGTCGAATGTTCGATGGGAATCGAGGGCTGAAAATGGTAGAATTAGGGGCGTCCAGGTACATCCGTCGTCGAGTCGAGATCGGTCGTCGCCAGTTGTTCGAGCGGCTCGCCGTCCGGGCGCTGGACCAGCTCCCTCCCGCGATCCACGCGATGCTCGACAATGTGCAGATCGTGATCGAGGACGAGCCCGAAGCTGACCAGCTCGGCAAGCGACAGCCGAGCGATGACACCGGGAGCGAGTATCGCCTGCTTGGTCTCTACGAGGGCGTGCCGCTGATCGAGCGATCGGGCTCGGATGGTTTTCAGTTGCCCGACAAGATCACCCTCTTCCGCATCCCGCTCGAAGAGTCCAGCCGGAATCAGAGCGAACTGGCCCATCAGGTCCAGGTGACGGTCGTCCACGAGATCGCCCATCACTTCGGTCTGGACGAGGATCGCATCGCGGAACTCGGTTGGGCCTGACCAACGGCTCCCGTCCAGATCTCCGGCTGGTCCCACTCGGTCGCTTCTGGCTCCGACTGAAACGTCTCCCGGCAGGTGCGATGTCTGGGAACCGTCCCATCTCCGCGCTTGAGCGCATCGCGACAGGATCCCATTGATGACTGTTACTTCGACCACCCCTGAGAGCAATGCCTCCTCATACAGCGCCGAGAACATTCAGGTCCTCGAGGGCCTCGAGGCGGTCCGTCGCCGCCCAGGCATGTACATCGGCAGTACCGACCAGCGCGGTCTCCACCACCTGGTCCGCGAGATCGTCGACAACTCGGTCGACGAGGCGCTTACCAAGCACTGCGACAAGATCACCGTCCGGATCGGCAAGGACAACGTCGTCACGGTCCGGGACAACGGCCGCGGCATCCCCGTCGACATCCACACCAAGCAGAAGAAGTCGGCCCTCGAAGTGATCATGACGGTCCTCCACGCCGGTGGCAAGTTCGGTGGTGGCGGCTACAAGGTCTCCGGCGGGCTGCACGGCGTTGGCGCCTCCGTCGTCAACGCATTGTCCGAATGGTGCCGGGTCCAGGTCATCCGCGAGGGCGACATGACCGGCTCGATCTACCAGCAGGAGTACCGGCGCGGCAAGCCGACCTCGAAGGTCCAGATCGTCGGAACCGGTGCCGAGGCCGACCACGGCACCACGACGTCGTTCTACGCCGACGAGAAGATCTTCATCGCCGGGCACGACTACAACTCGGACTCGCTCGAGCAGTGGTTCCGCGAGACGGCCTACCTGACCAAGGGCCTCAGCATCACGCTGATCGACGAGCGCGACGACCGCGAGGCGACGTTCTATTTCGAGGGCGGTATCGTCTCCTTCGTCCGCCACCTCAACCGCAACCGCGCCGTCGTCAACGAGAAGCCGTTCTACGCTATCCGCGAGACGGACGACTGGGCCGTCGAGGTCTCGCTCCAGTACAACGACAGCTACGGCGAGTCGGTGCACTCCTTCGCCAACAACATCAACACCGCCGACGGGGGCACCCACCTCTCCGGCTTCCGCTCCGGTCTGACCCGGACGATCAACGACTACGCCCGCAAGAACGGTTTCCTCAAGGGGGACGAGAGTCTGACCGGAGAGGACGTCCGTGAGGGCCTGACCGCGATCGTCTCGGTGAAGCTGTCCGAGCCGCAGTTCGAGGGCCAGACCAAGGGCAAGCTCGGCAACGCCGAGATGGCCGGCGCGGTTCAGAGCGTCGTCAATGAGTCGCTGGGCGCCTACCTCGAGGAGAACCCGCAGGTCGCCAAGCGGGTGATCGAGAAATGTCTCACGGCCGCCCGTGCCCGTGAGGCCGCCCGCAAGGCCCGCGAGCTCGTCCAGCGCAAGGGCGGTCTGGAGAGCTTCAGCCTTCCCGGCAAGCTGGCCGACTGTTCCGAGCGCGACCCGGCCCGCAGCGAACTCTACATCGTCGAGGGCGACTCGGCCGGTGGCACGGCCAAGCAGGGCCGCGACCGCCGCTTCCAGGCCATCCTGCCGCTTCGGGGCAAGATCCTGAACGTCGAGCGGGCCCGGCTGGACAAGATGCTTCAGAGCAACGAGATCCGCACCCTCATCACGGCGATGGGCACCTCGGTTGGCGAGCAGTTCGACGCCGCCCGGCTCCGCTACCACCGCATCATCATCATGACCGACGCCGACGTGGACGGCGCCCACATCCGGACGCTCCTGCTGACGTTCTTCTACCGCCATATGGAGCAGCTGATCCGGGATGGGCGGATCTACATCGCCCAGCCGCCGCTCTACAAGGTGGCGAGCGGCAAGGAGCACCGCTGGGTCTACAACGAGGAGCAGCGCGAAGCGGCGATGGCCGAGCTCGGCGGCAAGGTCGAGGTCCAGCGGTACAAGGGCCTGGGCGAGATGAACGCCGAGCAGCTCTGGACCACGACGATGGACCCCGAGAACCGGACCCTGATGATGGTCACGATCGAGGATTCCATCCAGGCCAACGAGACGTTTGATATGCTCATGGGGAGTGCCGTGCCGCCGCGCAAAAAGTTCATCCAGAGCCACGCGCGCGATGTCGTCAACCTCGACGTCTGATCGGCCGATCGACTGACAGGCGGAACGCCGGCCGGGATTCCGGTCGGCGTCGTCGGTTCCAGGAGGAAGCTGTGCGGATCGCGGTCGATGTGATGGGTGGCGACTTCGGGGCTCATGTCATCGTGCCCGGCGCCATCGAGGCGGCCAGGACGCTGGGGATCGGCCTGGCCCTCGTGGGGCGGGAAGCCGTCGTCAGGAAGGAACTGGCCGCAACGAAGCACGATGGCATCGACGTGATCGTCGTCGATGCGGCCGATGTCGTCGAGATGTCGGACCATGCCGTTACGGCGGCCCGGCGCAAGCCCAACTCCAGCATGGCGGTCGCCCTCCGCATGGTGAAAGACGGGTCGGCCGGAGCGATGGTCTCGGCCGGCCATAGCGGTGCTGTCATGGCGACCGCGCTGCTGATCCTCGGGCGCGTACCGGGGATCGAGCGGCCCGCTCTGGCGTCAGTCATGCCGACGCTCTCGGGCCGCGTCCTGGTCCTCGATCTTGGCGCCGTGACCGACCCCCGGGCGTCCCACCTGGTCGACTTCGCCCTGATGGGCTCGATCTACGCCCATGACGTGCTCGGCATCCCCCGCCCGACCGTCGGCCTGCTGAGCAACGGCGAGGAGCCCGGCAAGGGCAACCAGTTGGTCAACGAGGTTCATCCGCTCCTCGTCAAGCTGGAGGAGATCGACTTCCGCGGCAACATCGAGGGCAACCACATCACGAAGGGTGTCGTCGACGTCGTCGTGACCGACGGCTTCACCGGGAATGTGACCCTCAAGGTCGCGGAGGGCGTCGCCTCGCTGGTGACGAGCGCGCTCCGGGAGGAGGTGACCCGGACGTTCCCGCGCAAGATCGCGGCGCTGACCCTGCGGCCGGCCTTCAATGCGCTGCGCAAGCGGTTCGACTACCGGGAATCGGGCGGGGCTCCGCTCCTCGGCATCAACGGCCCGACGATCGTCGCGCACGGGCGCTCGGACGAGCGCGCCATCGCCTCGGCGATCCGCGTGGCCTACCAGTTCGCTTCCGGAGATACCATCGCCCGATTCGCCGGGATCGCGGAGCGACGCCAAGCGGTGCTCGGGTCGGCTCCCGAGGCGATCCCGACCTGATTGATCAGGGCAAGGGCCCGGCAGCATGAGCTGCCGGGCCCTTGCCCTGTCTGCCGGCTGTAGCCGCTCGCCAATCGCGAGCCTCGCAACACGGTCGCTCAGGCGATGTCAAAGCCGGACGCGGCGATCCGCGATCGACTCAGGACAACACGCTAGTCGTCGTTAGAACCCTCATTCACCGAGCGCTTGAGTTGAGTGCCGGGCGTGAATGTCGGGCTGTTGCGAGCGCCGATCGCCATCGGGGCGCCGCTCTGCGGGTTGCGGCCCTCGCGCGCCGGGCGGTGGACCACCTTGAATGACCCGAAGCCGCTGATCGCGACCCCTTCCCGGCTGCCGTCGTCCTTTGCCGCGTCGTCCGTCAGGGCCTTCTCGATCGTACTGAAGACAGCCGAGACGACGGCGCTGGTCTGCGCCTCGGAGAGATTGACCTGTTCCGCGACGCTCTTGACGAGATCCTGCTTACGCATTGCATCTCCTGACACATGGGTAGACCAAATGGTCTCGATCGACTATGCCGCCCCGTAGGCACCATTCGGGCCAAGGGACGGTCGTCGGTCTGTACCACCCGGGAATCGGGCCAGAAGCCACGGCTCCGGGTGCGACGTGCGGGTAGCTTAGCGAAAACAGCCAGCTGACGCACTATTTCTTCGCACGTCGGCTGCCAGAGCGCCGCTGGCGGGCAATCTCGAACAGGATCACCGACCCGGCGACGGCGGCGTTGAGCGATTCGACGCCGGCCGCCATCGGAATCGAGACCGCCCAGTTCGCCATGGCGCGGCTCGCGACGCCCGGCCCGTCCGCCTCGGAGCCGACGATCAAGAGGACCGGCTCGGACCAGTCCGCCCGGTCGTAGTCCAGTTCGGCTCCGGCCCCGGCGATGGCCCGGATGGCGACAGTTTCAAGCCGACCCGCGTCGATGGATCCGGCCGGGAGCACGGGAACCCGGAAGTGGGCGCCTATCGCCGCCCGGACGACCTTGGGGTTCCAGGGGTCGACCGACCCCTCGCCGATGATGACCGCGTCGGCACCGGCGGCCGCGCTCGACCGGAGCAGGGTCCCCATGTTGCCGGGATCGCGGATGCCGTCGAGCAGGACGATGAGCGTCGCCAGGGCAGGGAGCGCCGGGGCCACCGGGATAGGCAGAACGGCCAGGATGCCCTGCGGGTGGACGGTATCGCTTACGGAGTCGAACAGGGCCGCATCGAGGACCCGGACGCGGTCATCGCCCGCTGCCGGGGCCGTACCGAGCACCGCCGGTCCAGCGACGTAGCCATCCCGAAGCACGATCGCGTAGGGCTCGATGCCGGCTTCGAGGGCATCGCTGACTCCACGCTCACCCTCGACGATGAACAGCCCGGACGCTTCGCGACCCTTGCGGCGCCCCAGGCTGCGTATCAGCCGGACCGTCTGGTTGCTGGCTGAGGCGATGACCTCATGGTCCCGGACATGGCGATGCCGCCGGAGGTCATCCGGCGGCACCGCCATGTCGGAGTCTGATGTGCCGGTCCGGCGACCCGCTACGAGAGTTCCGCCCGGGCACGATCCACGATCGCGCTGAAGGCGGCCGCGTCGCGGACGGCGAGGTCGGCGAGGATCTTCCGGTCGACCACGATACCGGCCAGGGCCAGGCCGTGGATCATGCGGCTGTAGGTGAGGCCATTCTGGCGAGCGGCGGCGTTGATCCGGATGACCCAGAGCCGGCGCATGTCGCGCTTGCGATTGCGGCGGTCGCGATACGCGTACCGCAGCGCATGCATCATCGACTCATGGGCGCGCTTGAACAGCCGCCGGTTGGTCGCGCGGTGACCCTTCACCTGCGCGATGACGCTCTTGTGGCGGCGGTGTGAGGTCACGCCGCGCTTGACTCGTGCCATATCGTTCTCCTAGGTGTTGGGCCGGCCGCCACCAGGTACCGCGGCCAATCGAAGGGCAATGGTCGGGATCTGTCGGAATCTAGTCGAGCCCGTACGGGATCATGCGGCGGACGCGCTTCTCGTCGCTGCCGCTGAGCGGCATCATGCGATCGAACTGGCGCTTGATCCGCATGGACTTCTTGCGCCGAAGGTGACTCTTGTTGTGCTTGGTGCGCATGATCAGGCCGGTGCCGGTTACCTTGAACCGGCGAGCCGCGCCCTTATGCGTCTTGAGCTTCTGCTTGGCCACGTGATTCCTCACCTCTCTCCGTAGCGATGCGAAGGGCCTCGGCCATCGCCGAACCCTCCTCCTGCCGATCGTCGGACCCCACCGCCGCCGAACGCTCCTCGCGGCCGGACTCACGCTCCGCCATGCTCTGCTTGGCCTTGATCGGGGCGAGATGCATGATCATCGTCCGCCCCTCCATCTTCGGCGTGAGCTCCATGGTGGCCTGCGTCTTAAGCATCTCCCAGAGCTCGTCAAGCAACCCCTTGCCGATGTCCGGGTGCGCCATCTCGCGTCCCCGGAACCGGACGGTGAACTTGACCTTGTCGCCTGCGTCGAGGAACTTCGCCGCCTGCCGGGACTTGGTCTCCAGATCGTGGTCCCCGATCTTCGGCTGGATGCGAATCTCTTTCAGCTCGACGACATGCTGGTTCTTGCGCGACTCACGCTCTCTCCGGCTCTGCTCGTACCGGAACTTGCCGTAGTCCATCATCCGACAGACCGGCGGCACAGCGTTCGGCGCGACTTCGACGAGGTCTACCCCGCGAGAGCGTGCCAGATCGAGGGCTTCGCGCGTCGGCAGGATACCGAGCTGCTCGCCGTCCTCATCGATGACCCGAACCTCGCGGATCCGGATGCGCTCGTTTACCCGTGGAGTCAGTGTTGGTCTGGTTATTGTTTGCCTCCTGGCACATCGTTGTCCCAAGTTTACCGAGCAACAAAAAGACGCCGGTCATTCGACCAGGCGTTCACGGCGACTGGGGTCGTCAGACGAACGATACCATTCGCGCTGTTGCGGGTCAACTCGGGGATTCGTTTGTTCCATCAAGTATAGCAGTTTCGGCGCCAGGAGACGCGAGATATTCACGCGTCGCCACCTCGTCGAGCTGAAGCTGCTCGATCATCCCGGCGACGGTTGGGAAGTGCTGGTCGGGTCGCAGCCGGTCGAGCAGGTCGACACCGAGGGTGTAACCGTAGAGGTCTCCGTCGAAGTCGAGTAGATGCGTCTCGATCTGCCGGACGCCCGTGTTGACCGTCGGCCGGGTCCCGACATAGGTCATCGCCTGGCGCGGCCCCGGCTCCCCTGCTACCCAGGCGAGGCTCGCGTAGATCCCGTCGGCGACCGGTACGAGGTCGCTCGGCGGCATCACGTTGGCGGTCGGGAAGCCGATCTGACGACCGTAATGCGAACTGTGGATCACCGGTCCGGTCACCCGGAACGGCCGGCCAAGGAAGTGGGTCGCCTTCTCCGGCCGCCCCTGGATGATCGCCTGCCGGATCGCCGAGCTGCTGACGATCTCGTCGCCATCGCTGATCCGCGGCACCGCTCGCAATGTGTATCCATGCTCGCGGCCGAGGGCCGTGAGGCGGGCAACATCCCCGCCTCGGCCACGGCCCAGGGCGAACGCCTCGCCGACCAGGACCTCGACCGGCGCGGCTCGCTCGACCAGCTCGGCGATGAAGTCTTCCGCCGTTCGCTCGGAGAAGTCCCGGCTGAACGGGATGACGCAGATCTCATCGAGACCGCGAGCGCCGATCCTCTCGATCTTCTCCGCGGCGGAGCAGAGCCGGCCCGGAAACGCACCGGGCCGGAGGACCATTGCCGGGATCGGCTCGAAGGTCAGCGCCAGCGACGGCAACCCGAGCTCGGCGGCGCGCCGGATGGTGGTGTCGATCAGGAACTGGTGCCCTCGATGGACCCCGTCGAACGTCCCGAGAGTGATGACCCGGGGCAGACGCTGGAGTTGCTCAAGACCTGTCACGACCGGCGTCCGCCGCTCGCCGTGCCGCTCAGACATGGTCATTTCCTGTGACCTTCCATGGCCTGACTCCCTGCCCGGAACCGTGCCCGATCCCGAGCCAGATCCCGTTGCCGTCATAGACCCTGATGCCGTTGACTTCCTGGGTGGCCGGTCCCGCGACGGTCCGGCCCTGGAGCCAGTCATCCCGACTCGTCGAATCCAGCACGACCGCTGGCCAGGTCTGCACGATCACGTCCGGGTGGATAGCGATCGTCTCCCATTCGGCGACCGGGTCGTCCCCGAGTGCATGATCGAGCTCGTCCAAGGTCCACGCCTCTTCGATTCCGAAGGGACCGGTCCAGGTCCGGACGAGATTGCTGAGGAACGCCCCGGTCCCGAGCTGCTGCCCGATGTCATGGGCGAGAGACCGAATGTAGGTGCCCTTGCTGCAATCGATCGCGACGGTCAGCACGGGAGCGGTCCAATCGACGATCGTCAGCCGGTGGATCGTGACGGCTCGCCGCTCACGCTGGACGGTCTCTCCCCGCCGGGCCGCCTCATAGAGCCGCTCGCCATTGATCCGGATCGCCGAGTGCATCGGTGGCAGCTGCTGGATCGGCCCCCGGAACGCCACCGCGGCGGCCTCGATCGTCACCCGATCGGGGAGGTCTCCGGCCCAGGACGAGGTGACGACGCCATCGATGTCGTATGAGTCCGTCTCCACGCCGAGCGTGATCTCGGCGAGGTAGCCCTTGTCTGAGTCGGACAGGAACTCGACGACCTTGGTCGCATCACCGACGAGGACGGGCAGAACGCCCGTCGCGGCGGGATCGAGCGTGCCGGCATGACCGACACGACGCTCACGGGTCAGCCGCCGAACGCGGCCGACGACGTCATGGCTGGTCAGACCGGCCGGCTTGTCGACGATCAGGGCTCCGTGGAGCAGGCCACTGGTGGCCCGTCGCCCGCGACCCATCAGCTAACGCCGAGCCGATGGGTCATGCGTCGCCGTGGCCGCGTCCGAGACACGCTGGAGGAACCGTTGCCGCTCCTCGATCCCGCCGACGATCGTACAGCCAGCCGCCCGTGGGTGGCCGCCGCCGCCGAATTCGGCCGCGATCGCCGCGACGTCGACATCCGGCGGGAGACTCCGGAGGCTGACCCGCCAGCCGGTATCGTTGGCGAACAGGATCGCCGCGACGAGGGAGCCCTCGGTACCCAGCAGGAAGTTGACCAGACCCTCGGCCTCGCTCGGGACCGCCCCGCAGGCCCGGAACATCGGCTCCGTCAGCGCCGTCCAGATCACGGCACCGGTCCACTCCACCTCCCGGAGGGCGTGTTCCCAGAGGCAGACGCTCGACCTTGGCTTGACCCGGAACAGGCCGTCGACGATCGGTTCCGGGTTGGCCCCGGCGTCGACGAGATCGGCGGCGGTTCGCATGGTCCGTGACGTCGTCGCGGAGGTCCGGAGTCCAAGGGTATCGCCGTAGATCCCCGCCAGCAGGCACTGGGCGATCGGCTGGCTCAACGGCACGCCCCAGGACCGGATCAGTTCGGCGATGATCTCCGAGGTCGAGGCCGCCTCGGAGAAGACGATGTTGACCTTGCCGAACCGGTCGTTCGTGACGTGATGGTCGATGTTGACCATCGGGATCGACCCATCGAACCAGTCCGGATGATCGGTCTGGAGCGAACCGAGCCGGCGCCGGTCCGAGGAGTCGGCCAGGCAGAGGACGTCGAACTCCGGCACCTCGTCCTGGCCGTAGATCAGGACCCGGTCGAGGAAAGGCAGGAAGGTGAGGCTGTGCGGCAGGTTGCCGTCGCTGATGATGGGAAGCGCCTCGACGCCAACCTGCTCCAGCGCGACGCACACCGCGATCGCCGACGCCAGGGCGTCGGCGTCGACGTTCTGATGCGTGGGAACCAGGACCCGGTTCGCGGTGCGAAGGAGGGCGAGCGCTTCGTCGGCGACACGCTGATCGATCGACCACGGGCTGACCGCTACCTGCCCGGCCACGCTAGCGCCCCTCGCCATTGGCGTTTCTGACTTCGACGTTCGGGCTTTCCACTTCTGTTGGGATCGGCGCCGGACGGGCGGCGTCTCGCTCATGGAGCGTGTTGATCGCCCGGGCGATCTGATCGGCATGCTCCATCGACCGGTCATCGCGAAACTCGAGCTCGGGAATGCTGTGGGTCCTGAGACGGGGCTTGAGGTGGAACCGGATGAACGATGCGGCCGACCGGAGCGCCGTCAGCGTTTCCTCGCGCTCCTTGTCGGAGCCCAGGACGCTGACATAGACCTTCGCAGAGCGCAGGTCCTGGGTCACCTCCACCTCGGTGATGCTGAAGAAGCCGACCCGCGGGTCGTTGACCTCGCGGCGGATGATGTCGCTGAGCTCCTCGCGGAGGAGCTCGGCGACCTGAAGCGTGCGGCGGCTCATGTCACTCCTGCCCAGCGGAGGGACGACCCAGCCAGACCGGCTGGGTCGTCCCTCCGCATCGTCACGCTACCTGCGCCCACCGACTGGCACGCGGGCGACTTCCTGGCGGTGATAGAACTCGATCTGGTCGCTGACCTGGAGGTCGTTGAAGCTCTCCAGACCAAGACCGCACTCGTAGCCTGCGGCGACCTCGCGGACATCGTCCTTGAAGCGCCGCAGCGAGCGAACGCTGCCCTCGTGGAGGAAGACGCCGCCCCGGAGGACACGCACCTTGCTGCTCCGCAGGATCTTGCCGTCCAGCACGTACGCTCCGGCGACGACATCGCCGTTCGGCAGCTTGAACGTGTCGCGGACCTCGGCGTAGCCGTCCGTGACGTCCTCGTAGATCGGCGCGAGCAGACCCGTCATGGCGAGGCGGACCTCGTCGAGCAGATTGTAGATGACGCTGTAGAACCGGATGTCGACCCCGGCGGTCTCGGCGGCGCGGTTGGCGGCCGCGTCAGGCCGGACGTTGAAGCCGATGATCGAGGCATCGGTCGCCGAGGCGAGGCTGACGTCGGAGTCGCTGATCCCACCGGTGCCGGCGTAGAGGACCGTTAGGTGGACACCCTGCGTCACGTCCTCGTTGAGCTTGAGGAGTGCCGTCTGGATCGCTCCGAGCGAGCCACTGACGTCGGCCTTGAGGATGACGCGCATCTCGGCGGAGGCGCCCTCCTGCATCTGATTGTAGAGGTCGTTCAGCCGGGTGGGGCGGTTCTCGGTCAGGTTGGTGATCCGCTGCTGCGCCAGGCGCTGCTCGGCGACAGCCCGGGCCGTCTTCTCGTCCTCATAGAAATCGAAGGTGTCGCCGGCCTGCGGGACTTCCAGGAGACCGAGCACCTCGACCGGCATGCTCGGCTCGGCCCGACGGGGCTTGCGGCCCCGGTCGTCGAACATCGCCTTGATCCGCCCGTAGGTCGAACCGGCGACGATGACATCGCGGAGATTGAGCGTACCCTGCTGGACAAGGACCGTCGCGATCGGACCGCGGTTCTTGTCGACCCGGGCCTCGATCACGGTTCCGGAGGCGGGCCGATGCGGGTTGGCCTTGAGCTCGTTGACATCGGCGACGAGCAGGATCACCTCCAGCAGATCGTCCAGCCCGAGCTTCTCCTTGGCGGAGACCTCGACGAACGGGACCTCGCCGCCCCACTCCTCGGGCATCACACCGAAGTCGCTCAACTGCTGCTTGACCCGGTCGACGTTCGCCGACGGCAGGTCGATCTTGTTGACCGCCACGACCATCGGCACATGGGCCGACTTGATATGGGCGATCGCCTCGCGCGTCGTCGGCATGAGACCGTCGTCGGCCGCGACCACGAGGATCGCGACATCGGTCATCTGCGCCCCGCGGGAACGCATGGCGGTGAACGCCTCGTGGCCCGGGGTATCGAGGAAGGTGATCTTGCGACCGTGATTCTCGACCTGATAGGCGCCGATGTGCTGTGTGATGCCCCCGGCTTCGCCCTGGGCGACCTTGGCGGACCGCACGGCGTCGAGGAGCGAGGTCTTGCCGTGGTCGACGTGGCCCATGATCGTGACGACCGGTGGGCGCGGCATCGACTCCGGGTCGGCGTCCGCCTGTTCCTTGCGCTTCTCGAAGTCGCCGTTCTGGCCAAGGACAATCTCCTGGGACTCCTCGAAGGTCTCCCAGCCGAGGGCCGTCGCGACCTTGTTGGCCGTCTCGAAGTCGATCTGCTGGTTGACGTTGGCCATGATCCCGACCTTCATCAGCTCCTTGACCACCTCGACCGGATTGACGTCGAGGAGTGCACCGAGGTCCTTGACCGCCATGACCGGGGCGAGCCCGACAGGATGACGCTCGACCGGTGCCTGCCGGCGCAGCGCCACGGTCCGGGCATTACCACCGCGACCGCCCCGGCCGCCACGACCACCCGGACCTCGTCCGCCACCGCGACCGCCCGGTCCGCCTCGGCGAACGCCTCCCTGTACCGTATTTGCCATCTAGGCATCCCTTTCGCTGGGATCCGCTGCCGGTGCCGTTGCAGGCGGACCGGACAGTGAATCCAAATGTGTCTGCAATGTCATGCAGGCCGTATCGTCGATCTCGGTCTTGAGGGCGCGGGCAAGTACAGGCGTCGTCAATGCCCGCTGCCAGCAGGACGCCTGGGTGCAGAGATAGGCGCCGCGCCCGTTGCGCTTGCCAGTCGGATCGATCTCGATCTGACCGTCCGGCGTCCGGACGATCCGGGTCAGGGTGCGCTTGGCGTCCTTGTCCCGGCAGGCGACGCAGGTCCGCTGGGGAACATGCTTCGGCCTGTGGATCTGGCCCCGCTTCGGCTCCGGCCGTGGTGGCTGGGGGCCGAGGCGAGGCGTCTCGACGATGATCGCCCGCGGGGTCGTCGTCTCGGGTCCGTTCTGTACGCTGGTGGGCTCCGTCTCACGTTCCATCGGCTGCCCCTCTCTGTCGTCCCATGCGGCCGGCCATTGGTCGACCGTCGGAACCGTTGTCAAACCGGTCAGGATTGTGGAGCCTCCGCGAGGTCGGCCGGCGCGCGGCTGGGCTCACCGTCCAGCGGCAACTCCTCGGCGGTGGTGGCGTCGTACCGGGCCCGGAACTCGCGGTTGTAGTAAACCTCGAGGTCGTTGCCGACCCGATCGACGTCCACGCTCATACCGACCAGGTCGGCCGGGAGGGGACCGAAGACCACCCCCTGAACGTCGATCGTCCCGTCGGCCCGGACGAGCCGGGGTTGCCGGCCGATCCAGCCCATCTCGAGCCGGGAATCGGCGACCGCGGCCCGCGCCCTCCGGAGCAGATCGCTGCTGCCGTCGAACAGCGCTTCGGTGTCCTTGATGTCGATCCGCCAGCCGGTCAGCTTGAACGCGAGCCGCGCGTTCTGGCCTTCCTTGCCGATCGCCAGCGACATCTGGTCGCTTGGGACGATCACTGTCGCGACGTGGTTCTCCTCGTCGAGCGAGACGTTGGTCGGCTTGGCCGGGCTGAGGGCATTGGCGATGAAGCCAGCCGGGTCCGGCGACCACTCGATCACGTCGATCTTCTCGCCGTAGAGCTCATTGACGATGTTCTGGATCCGGACTCCGCGAACGCCGACGCAGGAGCCGACCGGGTCGACCTTCTCCTGCCGGGCGGTGACGGCCACCTTCGAGCGGAGACCCGGTTCGCGGGCGACCGCCATGATCTCGACCGCGCCACTGAAGATCTCGGGCACTTCGATCTCGAAGAGCCGACGGATCAGGGCGGGGTTGGACCGAGAGACGATCAACTGGGGGCCCTTGGCCTCCCTGTTGACCTCGACCAGCATGACCTTGAGCCGCTGTCCGGTCCGGTATCGCTCGCTGGAGACCTGCTCGCGGGCCGGCATGACGGCTTCGGCCTGGCCGAGCTCGACGATCACCGCGCGCGAATCTGCTCGCTGGACCATCCCGTTGAGGAGTTCGCCTTCCTTGTCGTGGTACTCGTTCCAGACGGTCTCGCGCTCGTAATCGCGGATTCGCTGCAGGACGACCTGCTTGGCGGTCTGGGCGGCGATCCGCCCGAAGTTCTCCGGCGTGCGCTCGAACTTGATCTCGTCGCCGATGGTCACATAGGGATTGAGCTTGATCGCCTCGGAGAGCAGCATGTCGTTGACGGGGTCGACGATCTCGTCGACTACCCGCTTGTGCACGAAGACCTGGATGTCGATCGTCTCCTCGACTGCCTTGCCCTTGGGGGCCGGCTTGCCGTCGATGAACTCGATCGAGACCTCTTCCTCGCTGTTCGCCATCTTCTTGTAGACCGTCTTGAGCGCGTGTTCGATGGCCTGCTCTACAGCCTCGCGCGGGATTCCCCGCTCGGCGGCGATCTGTGCGATCGCCGTCTTGAAATCGTTCTTCACCGGCTTCCCTCCTTGTCGTTCTGAGGGGGCATTCCCTCGGTTCTCCCGCTACCAGGCGGGTCGAACCACCGGCACTTGTAGGCGCGCAGGGACAGCAAAGAGCGTGGGCCCTGGTCCCACGCTCGCCCAGAATCGCTTGGTTCCTCCGGGTATTGTACCATCCTGAACCCCCGTTCCTCCATATGATGAAGACCGCCCGGGTTCGCCCCACCCGTCGTGAGTGCCCGGACCGGCGTTCCAAACCATTCGTTCACGCCTCGTCCTGGTTTCCCGACGATGGGCCGGACGCGATCGGAGCCTGGCGGGCGCGACCATTCCGCGTCGCCCTGCCGCGCCTGCAGCATCCTGTACACTTCGCTGTTGACCGCGTACCCTCGGCACGTTTGAGGACGGGACTGTCGTGGGCCGGGGGCTGCCGGAGGGTCGGATGAAGAACACACATCTGCGGACGTGGCTGCGTCCGGGAATGTCGGTGAAGCGCTGGGCGGCGCTGCTCCTCGGCGGGGTCCTGCTCGCCTGCCTGGCCGTGTCGATGGGCATCGCCTGGATCTATCGAACCCACGATCTCCCCGGCGGTCTGACTCACCTGATCCAGCTTGGCACCCTACAGCCCGTCCCCCACCCCGTCCGGGGGATCTTCCTCTTCGCGCTTGGTCTGACAATGCTCGGCATCGCCGTCTGGCGGATGGCGCACTCGATCCTCTCCCCGTTCGTCGATCGGTCCGACTCCGGGTCCAGTGTCGCCGGGATCGTCGCCGAGCACCGCTTCGGCCCGGTCGGTCCAGACCTCAATGTCGTGGTCATCGGTGGCGGGACCGGTCTTGCGACCGCTCTGCGGGGGCTCAAACACGCGAACGTCGGGATCACCGCGATCGTGACCGTGGCCGATGACGGTGGCAGCACCGGTCGGCTCCGGACGGACTTCGAGATGCCGGCCCCCGGCGACATCCGCAATTGCATCGTCGCGCTATCCGATGCCGAATCGACCGTCGGCAAGCTGTTCAACTACCGCTTCGAGAACGAGAGCGCGACCCTCTCCGGCCACAGCTTCGGCAATCTCTTCATCGCAGCGCTGACGCAGGTCACCGGGAACTTCGAGCAGGCCGTGATCGAGTCCGGCCGGGTCCTCGCGACGCGGGGCCGGGTTCTCCCGTCCACCCTGGAAGACGTTCACCTGGCCGCCCGGCTGATCGACGGCTCGCTGGTGTCGGGCGAGTCGGCGATCGGCCACAGCCCCTTGGCGATCGAGCGGATCGTCCTCGAACCGGCCCGGCCGAAGGGGTACGAGCCGGCCATCTCGGCCATCCTGAGCGCCGACCTCGTCGTCCTGGGCCCGGGAAGCCTCTACACCAGCGTCCTGCCGAACCTGCTCGTCGCCGGTATCCGCGAGGCGATCGAGTTCTCCCGAGCGCGGACCATTTACGTCTGCAACGTCGCGACCCAGCACGGGGAGACGGATGCCTTCGGGGTCGAGGAGCATGTCCAGGCCGTCGTCGATTACCTGGGCGACGATGTGCTCGACTACGTGATCGCCAACGATCATCGACCGGACATCGAGCCGCTCTCCGCCGGACCCTCCCGGCCGGTCGCCGTCGTGCCGTCGACCTCCCAGCGAGCGGTCGGGATCGAGGTCATCCGGCGCGACCTCCTCGACCGGAACAACGGTCTCTGGCACGATTCGGACAAACTGGCCCAGGCGCTTCTCGAAGTCGCCCGGTTACCAGTACGGTCGCGTCGCCCCCGGCACGACCAGCCGGCCCTCGCGACCGCACGATCTGCCTGACCGCATCGAAGTCACGGGCAGGGTGAACAATCGAACGACCCGGGTCTCGACGGCCCGACGACCTGATCCCGACCGTTGCTGCCTGCCCGGACCCCTGTCCGGCTCGACCCAAACGATAACCAGTCAAGGAGGACTCTATGGTCTACCGCGTCGGCATCAACGGCTTCGGCCGCATCGGTCGCAATGTCTACAAGGCGATCGAGAAGGGTGGTTTCGGCGATCTCCTCGAGGTCGTCGCCGTCAATGACCTGGCCAGCCCCGACTCGCTGGCGCACCTGCTGAAATACGACTCCACCTATGGCCGTTACGAGGCCGATGTGACGAGCTCCGGGGAGACGATCACGGTCAACGGGGCCAGCTTCAGGGTCCTGTCCGAGAAGGCGCCGGAGGATCTGCCCTGGCGGGAGCTCAACGTTGATCTCGTGATCGAATCGACCGGCCGCTTCACCGATGCCGACAAGGCCCGGGGCCACCTCACCGCCGGGGCGAGGAAGGTCATCATCACGGCTCCGGCCACCGGCGAGGACATCACGCTGGTCCTCGGCGTCAACGAGACGGCCTACGACGCCGGCCTCCACGACATCATCTCCAACGCCTCCTGCACGACCAACTGCCTCGCGCCGGTCGCCAAGGTGCTGCTCCGGGAGTTCGGCATTCTGCGGGCGCAGATGACGACGGTGCATTCCTACACCGCCGACCAGATGCTGGTCGACGGACCGCACAAGGACCTTCGCCGGGCCCGCGGCGCCGCCCAGAACATCATCCCGACGACGACCGGCGCCGCCCGGGCCGTCGGGCTGGTCCTGCCCGAGCTTGAGGGCAAGTTCGACGGCTTCTCCCTCCGCGTCCCGACCCCGACCGTCTCGATCATCGACCTCGTCGCCGAGACCGAGCGCCCGACTACCGTCGAGGCGGTCAACGCGGCCTTCAAGGCGGCCGCCGAGAGCGACGACCTGCGGACCATCCTCGCCTACAGCGAAGAAGATCTCGTCTCGGGCGACTACCGCCAGGACAGCCGCTCGGCGATCGTCGACGGGCACTCGACGATGGTGACGGGCGACACGCTCGTCAAGGTCGTGGCCTGGTACGACAACGAGTGGGGCTACTCCTGCCGGGTCGCTGACCTGACCGCGCTGATCTGCGAGATCGGCTTCCCGAACGCCTGACCGGCGCCCGCCCGAAGGATGAGACGGACATGGCGAAACGCTCGATCGACGACGTCGAGGTGCGGGGAAAACGCGTCCTCGTCCGGGTCGATTTCAACGTGCCGCTCGAGGATGGCCGGGTGGCTGACGACACCCGGATCCGGGCGCACCTCCCGACGATCCGGATGCTGTCGGAACGAGGCGCCCGGATCGTCCTGATGAGTCATCTGGGCCGGCCGAAGGGCCGCCGGGTGTCGGAACTGACGCTCCGTCCGGTCGCGGTGCGCCTTGCCGAACTGCTCGAACGACCCGTGCGATTCGTGGAGGTGCCAGTCGGAGACGAAGCGACCAGAGCCGTTGAGGCGCTCAATGAGGGCGAGGTCCTCCTGCTGGAGAATCTCCGCTTCGACGCGGGCGAGGAAGCCAACGACGGCCTCTACGCCGATCGGTTGGCGAGCCTCGGCGATCTCTTCGTCAACGACGCCTTCGGGTCGGCCCATCGTGCCCACGCCTCGACGGTGGGTGTCGCCAGGCGGTTGCCGGCCCACGCGGGGCCGCTGCTCCTCCATGAAGTCGGCACGCTGACCCACCTGCTCGAAGCCCCGACGCGGCCGTTCGTCGCGATCCTCGGCGGCGCCAAGGTCAGCGACAAGCTCGGAGTGATGGTCAACCTCGTCGGTCGAGTCGACACGATTCTGGTCGGCGGGGGCATGGCCAACACCCTGTTATTGGCGCAGGGTGACGAGATCGGCCGGTCGCTGGCCGAGTCGAGTCACGTCGACCAGGCCCGGGCGTTCCTCGAACACGCCTCGGCCCGCGGAACATCGGTCCAGATTCCGGGCGATGTAGTGGTCGCCGAATCGATCGACGCTGCGGTCGGCCGGGTGACCGATGTCGCGGCCGTCGACGGCGATCTGGCGATCTTCGACATCGGGCCGGAGACGGCCGCCCGCTACGCGAGCGCGATCGCCGGGGCGGCGACGGTGTTCTGGAATGGCCCGATGGGTGTGGCCGAGCGGGCTCCGTTCGCCGAGGGCACACTGACCGTCGCCCGGGCCGTCGCGTCGTCCGACGGAACGACCGTCGTTGGGGGCGGCGATTCCATCGCGGCGCTGGCCCGGGCCGGTCTCCTCCAGCAGATCTCGCATGTCTCGACTGGCGGTGGCGCGTCACTCGAACTGCTGGAGGGGCGGAACCTGCCGGGTGTCGACGTGATCCCGGACGTCGTCCCGGAGTGACGATCCCGTTTGCCGAGCCGGGTCGTCGGTGGTAGGGTTCCGTCTCGCTATCAATCACGAGTTTCCGTGACCCACGACATCTCGTCTGGGGACGGACTGACCTGACGCCTGGAACGGAGCGGACGTTGGACAACGCGGTAAGCCTCGCGGTCATCATCCTGTCGATCGTGTTGATCGCCGTGATCCTGCTTCAGACCAAGGGCTCCTCGTTCAGTGGAGCGTTCGGCGGCGACACCGGGTCGATCAACCGGACCAGGCGGGGCGTCGAACTGCGTCTGTTCCAGTTCACCATCGGGATCGCGGTCGTCTTCATCGTCTTCGCGATCTGGAGCTCGTTCGTCAACTAGATGGCGGTCGCTCTGACCCCGCCGTGTTCGTCCGGGTCCGGACGGGGTATACTTTCGCTGTAGCCCGGTTCCTCAACATGCGCCTCTCGGTGAGAGGAGGGTCCAAGCAATGCCATCGATTGGTCCTACAGAGTTGATCATCGTCCTGGTCATCGTCGTCATCATCTTCGGAGCCGGCAAGATCGGCGACATCGGTGGTGCCCTTGGTCGCGGGATCCGTGAGTTCAAGGAGAATACGAACGACCCGAATGACAAGCTCGACACCGGAGCCACGGATGATCTGGCGGGCACGACAACCGCCTCCTCCAGCCGCCGCGAGGAGCCCGTCATGGCCTCCAAGTCGGGCGGCCATCAGGTTCGCGCCGACGAGATCTAGTCCGGCTCGGCGAGCACCATGACACGAGAGAGATGGGACGGGGACCTTCGCGCGAGCGTGGTCCCTGTCCTTTTCCCACTTATCCATAGTCCGCGGGAGCGGGCGGTTCGCCCGGATCGTGGATTCGGACAAGCTGACAAATGGTAAGCGATTTCGATGCGGTGTAAACTTGGAATCGTCCCGGACATCTCTGGCAGCGATCTCGCTTAGGGTTTCCGCGCGGTCCAGTGTGGCCCGGAAACCCACGCATCGGGCGCATCACCACTTGCCGAAGGGGCTACGAGATGATCGAGACTGTCGTTGAAAGCATCCGGGTCAGCCTGGTCACGCAAACGCGAGTGGTCATCCTCAAGGAAGTCGGAGGCGATCGTCACCTCCCGATCTGGATCGGGGCATACGAGGCCGAAGCGATCGCCATGGAACTGCAGGGCGTCACCGCGAGTCGGCCGCTGCCCTACGACCTCATCCGCACCATCATCAACGACCTCGGCTCCGAGGTGCAGCGCATCGTGATCGCGGCCGTGATCGACGATGTCTTCCACGCCCGGATCGATGTCCTGCATGACGGCAAGACCATCGAGATCGACTCTCGCTCCAGTGATGCGATCGCCCTGGCCGTACGGGTCAAGGCGCCGATTCTCGTGGCGGACGAGATCATGGATCAGGCCGGTGTCGAGGTCGACACCGACACGGACGACGAGCCGGTCACGCGGCCGGCCTCGACACGGGACGCGTCCCGGTCGGCCGAGCAGCCGACCCCGGCCGAAGAGGAGAAGCTCTCCGTCTTCCGCGACTTTATCAACTCGCTGGATCTTGACGACTTCGACAAGCGTCAATAGATCGAACCCGTTCCCATCGAGGGCACGGGACTGGCTTCTGTCATCCCGGATGTTCGCGATACGACGCTCACGGAGAGATCATGGAATCATCGACACCGGAAGGTCACGTCAAGCAGGTCGTCCTTGATCGGCTACCTCGCTGCGCGGTCTGTCACAGTCCTTACGACGAGGACGACATCAATGTCGTCTCATCCAGGCGCGATGTCTGGATGATGGTCGTCGAGTGCGATGTCTGCCACGCCCGCAACTTCGTCGCGGCGGTCCTCAAGGACGGCGACCCGGACCAGGCCAAGGTCGCGCTTCAGAAGATGTCCGATGAGGCCCGGGTCGGAGACCCGACCTTCGAACTCGATGCGTCGGCGAACGAGATCCGGGAACCGGCTGCTCCGTCCGTCGGGGCCGGCGATGTCGCGGACATGCATGCGTTCCTGAATGGATTCGATGGCGACTTCGCGAAGCTTTTCGGCTCATCCGAGCAGCCGAAGGGGTAATCTCGAAACGATCGTCGTCGCTGCGCCCGTCCGAATCGGACGGGCGCGCCGCGTTTTCGGAGTAGCCGGATTGGCGGGCCGCTCCGTTCGGCTCTACACTTCCAAGAGTTTGTGATATCCGTCACAGTCGACCCGACGACCGCTCCGAGTGCCCGTCGCACATGCCCGGATCGCTCGGTGTCAGGGAGCAGCAACGGTGGCGCACGCGTCCAGCCAGACCATCGACCTCGACGTCGTCCGCGACATGATGTCGCACATCACCTGGTCCGATCACCAGGAGGCGCAGGAGCTGATCCTGTTCGCCCTCCAGGAGATCAATGAGCACTTCGGCTGGGTCTCGCTGGAGGCCGCCGAGATCGTCGCCGAGCACCTCGGCACGACCGTCAACCGGGTCTACGCGCTCCTGACGTTCTATGCCGACTTCCGGACGGCGCCGCGCGGTGTCAACTTCATGCTCGTCTGCCACGGCATGTCCTGCTACGTCGCCGGGTCGATGCGCCTGGTCCAGTCGCTGAAGGACCGCCACGGCGTCACCGACGGTGAGACGACGGCCGACGGCTCCCTGACGATCCAGGTCGTCGACGGCTGCCTCGGCGTCTGTGACCGGGCTCCCCTGGTCAAGCTCAACCAGGACTTCCACGGGAGAGTGACCGTGGAATCGCTCAATCAGCTCCTCGAGCGAGCAACGACGACCACGACGGCCGGAGGCACACGATGACCCAACCGCAGATGGCCACCATTCAGGAGACGATGCCGGGCGCGTTGCCGGTGCTGACGTCCCGGGCGGACTTCGACGCGTTCCGGGAGCGGAGCGAATCGAGGTGGGCCGCCTACTCCGCTCCGGGTGCCTTCGTCGTGACGGTCGGGCTCGACTCATCCTCGATTCCCAAGGGCGCGGACCGGGTCCTGTCAGCCTGTCGCACCGCTCTGGCTGGAACGTCGGCGGTCGTCCGGCAGGCGAGCGGCAACGGCGCCAACTGGATGGAGCCTTGGGTCGAGATCAAGCGTCCCGGTCAGCCCGCGATCATGTACGGCAACATCGAGCCGTCGGAGGTGCCGGACCTGCTCGACGGCCGGCTCGAGGACCGGGCGCTCGGCGTGATCGGCGAGACCGCCCACAGCGGTATCCCGCCGCTGAACGACCTGCCCTTCTTCAGGCTCCAGAAGCGCATCCTCCTCCGGAACGTCGGCGTGATTGACCCGGAGTCGATCGAGGACGCCGTCGCTCGCGGCGCCTACAGCGGCTACATGAAGGCCCTGTTCGACGTCGGTCAGGACGAGGTCATCGAAGAGGTGACCAAGGCGAACCTCCGGGGTCGCGGCGGCGCCGGCTTCCCGGCCGGGATCAAGTGGGCCAGCGGCAAGCGCGCCCGGGCCCGTCCCAAGTACGTCGTCTGCAACAGCCATGAGGGCGAGCCGAACGTCTACAAGGACCGGCGGATCCACGAGGGTGACCCGCACCGTCTCCTCGAAGGCATCCTGATCGCCTGCGTCGCGGTCGGTGCCGACATTGGCTACAACTACATCGGTGGCGAGTACCCGCTGGCGATCCAGCGATTCCGCAGGGCCGCGGCCGACGCCGAGCGCCTCGGCCTCATCGGCAAGAACGTCCTGGGCTCCGGCAAGGATGTGGGCCTCCGGATCCGGGCCGGCGGCGGTGCCTACATCTGCGGCGAGGGCTCGGCCCTGATGTTCTCGATCATGGGCGTCCGCGGCCAGCCTCGGACCAAGCCCCCCCGCTCCGTCGAGGAGGGGCTCTGGAAGCGGCCCACCGTCGCCAACAACTCCGAGACCCTTGCCAACATCCCCGACATCGTCATGAACGGTGGCGACTGGTACGCCAGCATGGGCAGCGGCAAGAGCACGGGCACCAAGCTCGTCACGGTCATGGGGCCGGTCCGGCGCATGGGCCTCGTCGAGGTCGAGATGGGCACGCCGTTCCGCACGGTGATCGAGGACATCTGGGGCGGCATGAAGGACGGCCATACCTTCAAGGGTATCCAGACCGGCGGCATCTCGGCCGGGCCGCTGCTGGACGAGCACCTCGACGTCCCGCTCGACTTTGACTCGATGGCCGAGTTCGGCGGGATGCTCGGCTCGGGCGGCTTCGTCGTCTACGATGACACGACCTGTGCCGTCGACTTCGCCCGGTACATGATGGCGTTCAACCGCTACGAGTCCTGCTCGAAGTGCGTCCCCTGCCGGCTCGGCAACCCGGCCCTGATCGAGATCATCGACCGGATCCGGCTGGGTCGCGGCTCCGAGGCCGATCTCGCGCTGATCGAGCGGACGAGCAAGCACATCATCGAGCTCTCGCTCTGCGGCCTTGGCCAGGTCGCCCCATTGCCGCTCCTCGGCATGATGCAGAAGCACCACGACGAGTTCATGGAGCACATCCAGGGCGTCTGCCGGTGCGGTACCTGCCCGATCGAGCCAGGAGTCAGCGCGATCGCCGCCGACTGAGCCGCGCCATACCCGGAACCGAACTACAAAAGCGAGACGACCTGACCGATGCCCCTAAGCTCGGCCAGGTCGTACGCCTTCCGGGCGACGACCATGTCCTGGACCGCATTGCCGACCGACTTGAAAAAGGTAGTCTGTTCCGCCGACGATCGACCGGAGTGGTCCCCGATGACAAGATCCCCGAGCTCGATCGACACGTCGGATCGGCGCAGCTCGCCGTTCCGGATCGGGACGACGAAGTCGCCGGCCTCTTCCAGTGCCGCCTCGATCTGGTCGACCACGATCAGCGAGCGGACGACCGTCGCGCCCGGGATCTCCTGCATCGACGGCGTGTAGGCGCCGACCGCATTGATGTGCGTGCCAGGCCGGACATCGCCGTCGTCGAAGACCGGCGTTCGGGACGTCGTCGCGGCGCAGATGACATCGGCGTCGCAAGCGGCCGCGCGATCGGTCGTCACCTCGGCAATGGACGCGAGTCCCGGAGCCTGGTCGCTCAGCCAGCCCATGAAACGATCGAGGCCTGCCTGACCGCGACCGACGACGATGATCCGCTGGATGTCGCGGACGGCGCAGACCGCGAGGATCTGGGTCATGGCCTGGACTCCGGCGCCATAGACGACCAGGGTCCGCGCGTCGGGTCTGGCCAGCAGGTCCGTCGCAGCGCCGGAGACCGCGCCGGTTCGCAGCGCGGTGATCCTCGTCCCATCGAGCAGGGCCAGCGGCACGCCGGTCTCCGGGTCGACGATCAGGACGGTCGCGTGGATCAGGGGCAGTCCCGCGGCGGGATTGTCGACGGCGACGGTGACGAGCTTGACGCCGAGCGCGTCGGCGGCCGGGACCGCCGCCGGCATCATCAGCGCGTCGAGCGACGAGGCATCGAGATGGATGCCCGTCCGCAGCGGGGCCTGGGCGCGTCCGGCGCTTAGCTCACCGAAGGCCATCTTCATCAGCCCGATCGCGTCGGGCATGGATACGAGCGTCGCAATGTCCGAAGCACCGATGATGCGCATGTATTCGTCGTACTCCTCTGATCCGCACCCCTGCGGGACGGTCGAACGGGCCGCTGCAGCCGGAGTCGGCGGACGGGCCGATGGTACACTCTCATCCCACACCCGCCTATGCGCGGGTCATTCGTGTGCCTGTCGTCCCCCTCGTGACTGCGGCCGCACACCTCACTCGTAATCAGCAGGGCTCATGACTGATCCATCTCTCAATCGGCGGCTCGATCACCACGCGCGCCGGTCCGGCTTCGCAGTTGGAGCCTCGATGGCCGTGGCGATCGTGCTGCTGATCGGGGCGTTCGTCTGGCTGTTCGCCACGATCAACCCCTACCTGAGCGACTTCCTCGGGGCCGAGGCCGTACCGACCGGAGTGCCGACGGTCACGGCCGGTCGGGCCGCGCCGCAGATCACACCGACTCCGTCACCGGCTGCTCCGACCGCCACGGTCGCCGTCACGCCGACCGTTGCCCCATCCGCCGCCCCATCCGCCGCCCCATCCGCCGCCCCATCCCTCGCGCCATCCGCGTCTGATGGAGCTGGTGCCTTCCAGGCGGATTACCGGATTCTGCCACAGGGCCAGTCAGTCAACTTCCGCTCGATCGCGGGCACGAGCGGCTCCGAGACCCTGGCGGTCCTCAACCCGGGGACGCCGCTGCAATCGACAGGCGAGGAACAGACGGTCGATGGTGTGGTCTGGCTCGAGTTCCGAAACCAGGAAGGCACAACGGGATGGATCCGCGAGATCGATACCGAGACCGTCTAGCGCACGGTTGACATCATCGAGCACATTGGCGAGGAAGAGGACAGGGACATGCAGAAGGTAGCGATCATCGGCCTGGGTCTGATCGGTGGCTCGATCGGTCTCGGCCTGTCGTCCTGGTCGAAGGTCAACAGCGACGGCGGACCGGCGCTCCAGCTCGTCGGCTTCGACAACGACATCCAGCAGCAGCAGTACGCCAAGAAGATCAACGTCGTGGAGAAGACCGAGTGGGATCTCACCCGGGCCGTCCGCGACGCCGATATCGTCATCCTCGCAGTGCCGGTCTCCGCCACCGAGCAGACCTTCCGGGACATCGCCGATCACCTCAAGCCGGGGGCGATCGTGACCGACACCGCTTCGACGAAGGCGGAGGTCCTGCGCTGGGCAAACCACATCCTGCCCCGGACGATCCACTTCGTTGGCGGGCACCCGATGGCCGGTAAGGCCCAGAGCATCGAGGGCGCCGAGGCCGGCCTCTTCAAGGGCGCGACCTGGTGCGTCTGCCCGTCGGTCCACGCCTCGGAGGAGGCGATCAAGAATGTCCTGGGGATCATCGGCGCGCTGGACGCCGAGCCGTACTTCGTTGATCCCGAGGAGCACGACGCCCATGTCGCCGGGGTCAGCCATCTCCCGTTCGTGCTGAGCGCAGCGCTGATCCGGGCGACCAGCAAGGACTCGTCCTGGCGGGACATGCGGTCGTTGTCGGCCAGCGGCTTCCGGGACATGACCCGGCTGGCCTCGGGCTCACCGGCGATGCACCGCGACATCGCGATGACGAACCGCGAGTCGTTGACCCGGTGGGTCGACGCGATGATCGCCGAGCTCGGCGAGTTCCGGACGCAGCTCCAGGGCGACGACCCGGTCGCGGCGATGAACGGGTACTTCGTCGATGCCCGTGAGGCCCGGGCCGACTGGGCGACCCAGACGCACCGCGAGGGCGAGCTGGTCCAAGACACGGACTCCGAACTCGCCGGCGCCAGCATGAGCGGCCAGATGGGCCGGCTGTTCTTCGGCAGCCTGCTCTCCCGCCGCCGGACGATCGAGCGCCCGTCCAGCCGCGACGACCGGGCCAGCAAGACGCCAACCCGTGCGGACCGGAAGTAACGCTGTGACGAAGAATCATCCGCTGGGAATGAGCGGACGTCGCAGCGTCCTTCGCCGTCGGTCGCGATCGCGGTGAACGGCCAGCTTGTGGTTGGCGAGTAGACCCCTTCCCCAGCCCCGCCCCGGCTCGGCTCGTCGCTGAAGCGACTCACCGCCCGGAGAGGGGGAGACCACTTTCGACCTGCGTGGCAGGTATCGGATAGCTTCAGTTCGACCAGCATGAGCCCCTCTCCGGGCGGTGAGGGAGCACAGTACCGAAACCGAGCCGGGGAGGGCTCGCGCTGCGCTGGGGGAGGGGTCTGCTCGCCACCGCCCTGCCAGGTGAAATTCGCTTTGTTTCGCGACACCGATACTCCGACAACGCCCACTTCGCTGCGGAGAAGGCAAGCCACCGCCAACAGGACGGCGACCGCCCAGCTTTCGCCACTACGGCAGGATCGTCCAGGCATCGGGGAGCCGGTAATGGAACATCGGCCCGGTCGGCTCCCCAGCCTCGCGGATCCGACCACGGTCCCGCCGCAGGATGTCCGCGTAGGAGTTCTGGACCTGGACGATCCGGCGGGCGTTGAGGTTGAAGACGACCAGCCCGGCGTCGAACGGCGCCAGGCTCAGCTCGCGGGTCGCGCTGTTCACGACCCGGACCGGCAGCGGATAGTCGGCCTGATCGCCGAGGCGCTCGTCGATCCACGTATGGTCACTGCCGACGTTGTGCTCCTCGAAGATGGCCAGCCCGGCGGCCAGGTCCTGGACAAGCGTGGCGTCGTAGCGCTCGGCGAGCTGGAGGAGCGTGCGGACATCGGCCGGGCTCTCAGCGCAAGCGGCGGCGATCACCTTGGCGAGGTGGCCAGGACCGACGAGTGTGATGGTTCCGGCGGAGTCGATGATGGTGCACCGGATGGACGGTTCTTGCAAGACGGGACCTTCTGGATAGGGACTGGAAGCGCCGGAGGCTGGCCCATCGGGATGCCCTCGCGGCGACAAACGGGCGGTAGCGTACCATAGGGGAATCACCTGCCGGAACGGTTCGGTGTCAGGAAAGGCCACACGGTGACGACCCAGATATCTGACGGCGACGGCGGGGGAGACGAGCCCCGCCCGCCGACGACCCGCCTCGAGCGCGAGGTCGCCGAGATCCTCGAACGATCCGAGAAGCAGCCAATCTCCTTCACCGATGAGGTGCGGCGCCGGGCCAATGCCCGGCGAGCGGCAGCGCCCGTTGCCCCGTCCCGAGGAATGACTCTCCAATCGCGGTTCGAGCGGCTCGGCTCCGGACGCTATCTTCTCCTTGCGATCGCGGCAGCCATCCTGGCATTCGTGGTCAGCGACTTCTCACCCCTGCTCGCGAACGGCCTCGCGATCGTCTGCGTGGCGGCCATCTTCATCCCGGTCGTCCAGCGCTTCCGGCAGCCCGACTCGCCGGCCTCGACGATGTGGCGCGGACAGGACCTCTCCCAGAGTGCGTCACGCCCGGCAGGCCTCGAACGGATCTTCGACCGGTTCCGTCGGCCACCCCGGATCTAGCTACGTGGATATAGGTCCGAAGCTGCCCGATACGTCGGCTAGCCTTGAGCACGTGGAGAAGCAGCCCGCATGGTTCGAATCGTCGCCGACATGGTCGATGCCTACGTCTTCCGCAAGGTCAACGCGCTGCCGCAGTTCCTGCTCTTCCGGCGTCGGGCCGATCTCGTGTTCGGCAACACCTGGCAGAGCGTCCATTCCAAGATCCTCGGCAACGAGACGGCTCTCCAGACCGCCGCCCGCGCTGTGCGGGAACGGTCCGGACTCGTGCCGGTCGAGAGCTTCTCCGCGGATTACGTCAATCAGTTCTACGACTCGACGACCGATAACCTGATCCTGGCCCCGGTCTTCGCCTTCCGGGTCGAGGCACCCGCCAGGATCCATCTCGCCGAGGAATATGTCGACTTCGCCTGGTGCGACCGTGAGGAAGCGACCGCTCGCCTGCTCTGGGCCGGACAGCGTGAGGCGATCCGCCACATCGATGAGATCATCGCCCAGGGCGACTCCGAGTCCGAGTTCTACCGGATCACCTGATCCGAGCCCACGCCCCGGCCGCCGGCCGGAATCGTCAGGAACGCACGCATGCCAGCATTCGAACTCGTCACCCCCCTCCGGCCGACCGGCGATCAGCCCCACGCCATCGATGAACTCGTCAGCGGTCTCACCGCCGGCGAGAAGGCGCAGACCCTGCTGGGCGTCACCGGCTCCGGCAAGACCTTCACGATGGCCAACGTCGTCGCCCGTCTCAACCGCCCGGCGATCGTGCTGGCCCACAACAAGACCCTGGCCGCCCAGCTCTACTCCGAGTTCAAGGAGTTCTTTCCGAAGAATGCCGTCGAGTACTTCGTGTCGTACTACGACTACTACCAGCCGGAGGCGTACGTCCCCCGAACCGACACGTTCATCGAGAAGACCTCGGACATCAACGAGGAGATCGACAAGCTCCGCCACGCAGCGACCCGAGCGCTGCTCACCCGGCGTGACACGCTGATCGTCGCCTCGGTCTCCTGCATCTACGGCCTCGGTTCTCCGGAGGAGTACGGCAAGGTCGTGGTCTCGCTCCGGCGCGGCGCGGCGACCAGGCGGGACCGCGTCATCCGCCACCTGATCGACATCCAGTACGAGCGCAACGACATGAGTCTGACCCGCGGAACCTTCCGGGCCCGGGGCGACGTACTGGAGATTTTCCCGGCCTACGAGGAGATCGCGCTCCGGGTCGAGTTCTTCGGCGACGAGGTCGAGCGGATCGTCGACGTCGACCCACTGACCGGCGAGATCCTGGCGGAGCGAATCGAGGTCGACATCTACCCGGCCAAGCACTTCGTCACGACGGCCGATACCCTCAAAGTCGCGATCCGGGATATCCGGCAGGAGCTCGAGGAGCGGCTCCAGGAGCTCGACGGCCAGGGCAAGCTGCTCGAGGCGGCCCGGCTCCGGCAGCGGACGATGTACGACCTCGAGATGATGGAGGAGGCCGGCTACTGCGCCGGAATCGAGAACTACTCGATGCACATCTCCCGGCGCAAGACCGGCGAGCAGCCCTCCACCCTGCTGGACTACTTCCCGGATGACTTCATCTTCTTCGTCGACGAGTCCCACATGTCGATGCCGCAGGTCCGGGGCATGTACGCCGGCGACCGGGCCCGCAAGGACGTCCTGGTCGAGCACGGCTTCCGGCTGCCTTCGGCGCGGGACAACCGGCCGCTGACGTTCAACGAGTTCGAGCGGATGATGGGCCAGACGATCTTCGTCTCGGCCACACCCGGCCCCTACGAGTACGAGCACAGCGACCGGATCGTCGAGCAGGTCATCCGCCCGACCGGGCTGATCGACCCGACGATCACGGTCAAGCCGACCAAGGGCCAGGTCGACGACCTGCTCGGGGAGATCAACCTGCGCGTGGCGCGGGGCGAGCGGGCGCTGGTCACGACGCTGACCAAGCGAATGGCCGAGGACCTGGCCGACTACCTCAAGGAGATGGGCGTCCGGACGATGTACCTGCACAGCGAGCAGGACACGATCGAGCGGGTCGAGATCCTGCGCGATCTCCGGCTCGGCGTCTATGACGTAGTCGTTGGCATCAACCTGCTGCGCGAGGGACTCGACCTGCCGGAGGTCTCGCTCGTCGCCATCCTCGATGCCGACAAGGAGGGGTTCCTCCGCTCGGAGGGGGCACTCATCCAGACGGTCGGCCGGGCCGCCCGCCATATCGACGGCAACGTCATCATGTACGCCGACCGCCAGACCAACTCGATGCGACGGGCGATCGACGAGACCTACCGGCGCCGGGCGGTCCAGATGGCCCACAACGAGACCAACGGGATCGAGCCGCGCAGCATCGTCAAGGAGATCCGGGATCTGACCGATCGCGTAAAGCAGGTGGCAGAGGAGTCAGGCTCCTACAGTGCCGGCGGCAACGGTCAGCCGGGCGTCATCGCCCAACTGCCCAAGGACGAGCTGGCCCGGATGGTCAAGGACCTGGAGTCTCAGATGAAGATCGCAGCCCGGAATCTCGACTTCGAGAAAGCCGCCCTGATGCGGGACCAGATCGTCGAGCTGCGCCGGATCATGGAGTTCGACCCGGTGACCGATCCGATCGGCGGGCCAGCCGGCGTGCCGTTCGCGGACTGAGGAGTGACCTGTTGCGTATCCCATTCACGCGTTCCCTATCGTCCTCATGGATCACGATCGCACTCGTCGCCCTGGTGACCGCCTCAGTGTTCGGCGGGTCGGCGCTGGGTGGCGCTTCCCGCGTAGCCAGCGCCCAGGACGGTAGCGAGTCACCGGCCCCGTCCGGCGACAGCTCGTCAGAGGTCACGCGGCAGTTGCCGCCAGCCGAGTTGCCGACCGGCAACCTTCGTCAGTTGAATCTGCAGCTCGACAACACGTTGGATACCGACCTCGGCGACGCGCCGACCGAGGCCGACGTCTTTTCGCTGACGATCCAACCACGCTCGTCGGACGACGTCGCGAAGCTGGCCGATGCGGTGGGGATCGAGGGCGACGTCGAGGACCGTGGCAACGATACCTTCGTGGTCTCGGGCCAGGGCGAGCTCTTCGTCTCGCCGGACCTCGTCCAGTTCCTCTCCAGCGAGATCCCGACCCTAGCCGATCTTCCGAACGACGACGACTCCGTCGACTTCGCGCGGGACTGGCTCCGCTCCGTCGGCCTCGCCCCGGCCGACCTCGGCGACGGCATGGTCACGAGCCGGACCGAGGCGGTCGGACGGGTCTCGGTTTCCTTCTCCCCAACCGAACCGACCGAGATCCTGGTCGATTACCCGACGATCAACGTCGTGATCGGGCCGGACGGCGTCGTCCTGGAGGCGGGGGTCCGCTGGGCGGACATCGCCGTTACCGAGCGATATCTCCTCCGGCCGGCCGAGGATGCGTGGCGCGAGGTCGAGTCCGACGACTCGTACATCGAGGCCGAGTTCAACGGCGCCGAACTCGCGGTTGGGTCCGAGGTCAGCGGTGAAGCGACCTACACCGGCGTCTCCATCGCCTACACGACGGCCGGCGCCGTGGATGGCGACCGGTTCCTCGTCCCGGTCTACGTCTTCACCGGTACCGTCGAGGCGACATCGGGTGCAGAGGGCAGCTCCGAGATCCGGGCTTACGTACCGGCCATCGTGACGGACGATACGCCCGTGGGATAATGCGCTTCACCCGTCCGCCGTGAAGTGACAGGATCCTCCGTTGGCGACCACGAACCCCGAACCGGCCCGACGCGGAGCCGACGATCAGGATCGTCGGCTCCGCGTCGTCGTGCTCCACGGCCCCAATCTTAATCTGCTCGGCCAGCGCGAGCCCGGCATCTACGGGGCAGAGACGCTGGACCGGATCAATCAGCGCGTCACCGCCCTTGGTCGGCAGCTGGACCCGCCGATAACCGTCCATACCTTCCAGTCCAACCACGAGGGCGAGATCGTCGACGCGATCCAGCAGTTCGGCGGGACGTCGGACGGCATCATCATCAACCCCGCCGCCTTCACCCACTACAGCATCGCTGTCCGGGACGCCCTCGCCGCCGTCGCGAAGCCGACCGTCGAGGTCCATCTGTCCAACGTCCATGCCCGCGAGGAGTTCCGCCACCGGTCGGTGACGGCCCCGGTCGTCACCGGTCAGGTCGTCGGGCTCGGCTCGGTCGGCTACGAGCTCGCGCTCCGCTTCCTCGCCGGTCACCTCGCGCCGAAGGACGACGCATGACCAGTATCGATTCTTCCCCCGGTCCATCGTTCTGGAGCACCGCCGAGAACCTCATCGCCCGGCGCAAGCGGCTGATCGCCGAGCTCGCCCAGCGCCAGCTGGCTGGCTGCCTGATTACGTCGGACGAGGATCGGACCTGGCTTTCCGGGTTCGGAGCGGCGTCTCACGACACCGTGCCGGTGGCGGTCCTGCTCGTCGGCCAGATTCGCCAGGTTCTGCTGACGTCGGCCAACAACGTCGACTGGGCCGCAAGCGAAGCGCCCGGACTGGAGGTCATGGCGTGGCACCGACCGTGGTGGCGGACACTCGGTGAAGCGCTCTACGGCCTCGACTGGCCGACGATAGGCTATCAGGGTGACCATCTCAGCGTGACGGCGTACACCTCCCTGATGGGATCCTTCCATGCCAACAGGGCCTTCGATGATCTCGATGACATGTTGGCGTCGCTGCGTGCGGTGAAGGACGATGGTGAGATCCGGACTCTCCGGCGGGCCGTCGAGATCACCGACGTCGCCTTCCACAGTGCGACCGCCGGGCTGACCGCTGGCACATCCGAACGCGAACTGGCCCGGTCCCTCGACGCGGCCATGCGTCGCCACGGGGCGTCGGATCCCGGCTTCCCGACGATCGTCGCCTCCGGCCCGAACGCCGCCCGTCCCCACCACGCCCCGACCGACCGGCCGATCCAGGCCGGCGAGCCGGTCATCATCGATATGGGCGCCCGCTTCGACAGCTACACGGCCGACCTGACGCGAACCGTCTGGGTCGGCGAGCCCGACCCGTTACTGGCCGAGATCTATCCGATCGTCGAGCGAGCCAGTGCCGCCGCTCAGGCGGCTGCCCGCGCCGGCGTCGCCGGTCGTGACGTCGATGCGGCCGCCCGTCAGGTCATTGCGGACGCCGGTTACGGCGACGCCTTCATTCACGGTGTTGGGCACGGCGTCGGCCTGGCGATTCACGAGCGGCCAGGCGCCGGGCGGCAGTCCGTCGATACGCTCGCAGCCGGACACACGCTGACGATCGAGCCCGGTATCTACCTGCCGGGCTGGGGAGGCGTCCGGATCGAGGATATGGGCATCGTCACCGCCGCCGGATTCGACCGCCTGACCGCGGCTCGAAAGGCGGATCTGACGTAGGCTGATTCGCCAAACGGATGGTGGATATGGTATCCCGATTGCGACCAGAAGATGCATGAGCTGCCCCGGGCAGCCTGACCCCGAAAGGGCACCCTGAATGATCGATACCGGCGATGTGCGAAAAGGGACGACCCTCGAGGTCGATGGCAAGCTCCTCAAGGTGGTCGACTTCAGCCACAACAAGCAGGGTCGCGGCAGCGCCCAGTTGCGGATGACCCTCCGTGATCTGCGGACCGGCTCCCTGACCAACCAGACGGTGATGTCCGGCGCCAAGTTCCAGACCGTCCGACTGGATCGTTCCCACGTCCAGTTCCTGTACCGCGAGGGCGACGATCTCCACTTCATGGATACCGAGACGTTCGACCAGATCCAGCTGACCGCCCGAACCGTCGGCGATTCGGCGAAGTTCATCAAGGAGAACGACGTCGTCGACGTGCTGTCCCACAACGGCGAGGCGATCGACATCGAACTCCCGACCTCGGTCAATCTCGAAGTCGCCCAGACCGACCCCGGCCTCAAGGGCGACACGGCCAGCGGCTCGACCAAGCCCGCCACGCTCGAGACCGGCCTGACCGTGAACGTTCCCCTGTTCGTCAACATCGGCGATATGCTGCGCGTGGATACCCGGACCGGTGAGTACATCGAGCGCGTCAAGTAGCGACCACCCAGCCTTCCCCTGCCACGGCTCGGGGATTCGCGGAATGGAGACCATCCTGGGCACCGACAGCAGGCAGCGGTCCGCCGAAAGCAGTGACTCGCCCGATGGGGGGATCGGCGACGCGTCGAGCACGATCGTGACGACGGTCTCGGCTCTGATCGACGTGATGAGCCGCGGCGGGATCAACGAGCTGGACGTCGACTACCTCGATGTCCGGATCCGCCTGCGGGGTACGGCGACCACGACCGTTCCCGCCGCTCCCGTGGCCCTCGCCTCGAATTCGGTCGTGCCCGCGCCGGCTCCGGTCACCGCCGGCCGGGTCGTCACCGCGCCGATGGTCGGAACCTTCTACTCTGCGCCGACGCCGGGAGATCCACCCTTCGTCCAGGTCGGCGATACCGTCCGGACCGGTCAGATCATCGGGATCATCGAAGCGATGAAGATCATGAACGAGATCGCCTCGGAGGTTTCCGGTGTCGTCTCGGAGGTGCTCATCGCCAATGGGCAGCCGGTCGAGTACGGTTCGGAGCTCCTCCGCCTGTCGTCGCCGTCCGGCACGACCTGATGGAAGGCGCCGCCGGGCGCCCGTGGGCGGTCGGAGTCCTGACTCAGTACATCCGGGAGCGCCTCGAGGCCGATCCGCTCCTCAACGAGATCTGGGTTCAGGGTCAGATCAGCAACGTCTTCCGGGCGCGGTCCGGTCACGTCTACTTCACCCTCCGCGACGACGAGGGTCAGCTCAAGTCGGCCCTCTTCAAGGCCCAGGCCCAGCGCTCCGCCTACAGCCCGGTCGACGGCGATGACGTCATCGTCCATGGCCGGGTCTCCGTCTTCCCACGCGACGGCACCCTCCAGCTCTACGTCGATCTCGTCGAAGGCGCCGGCGCCGGGCTCGACCAGTTGCGGCTGGAGCTCCTCCGGCGGCAGCTCGAAGCCGACGGGTTGTTCGACCCCAGCCGCAAGCGTCCTCTCCCGGCCTTTCCCCGCCGGATCGGCGTGGTCACCTCGCCTGACGGCTCGGTCTGGCACGACATTCAGCACGTCGTCGCCCGGCGCTTCCCGATCGCCGAACTCGTCCTCGCCCCGAGCCCCGTCCAGGGCGACAACGCGCCCGACGGTCTAGTCGCGGCTCTTGAGACGATTCAGCGTCACCCGGACATCGACGTGATCATCATCGGCCGCGGCGGCGGCTCCGCCGAGGATCTGGCCGCCTTCAACGGCGAGGCGCTGGCCCGCGCACTCTTTCGCTGCCCGGTCCCGACGATCAGCGCCGTCGGGCACGAGACGGACTGGTCGATCTGCGACCTCGTCGCCGATGTCAGGGCGCCGACCCCGTCCGCAGCCGCCGAGATCGCGACGCCGTCGCTCGCAGAGATCTCGGCCGGACTCTCCCAAGGCCTTCGCCGCCTGCAGGACTCGGCCCGGAGCTCGATCGAAATCGTCAGCCGGTCGGTCGCCTTCACGGCGCAACGCCTTCAGATGCGGTCCCCAGCGCTCGAAGTCGCCCGGCAGCGAGCCGCACTGGACTCGCGGCGGGCGTTGCTCGAGCGGATCGGTCGGACCTGGACCGAGGGCGAGCGCAGCCATCTCGACGCCCGAGCGGCGGTCCTCGAGGCCCTGTCTCCCCGGCGGACGCTCGATCGCGGCTTCTCGATCGTGCTGGACCGGACGACCGGCGGGGTCATCGACGGTCCGGGCGCGGCGCCGCCGGGGACGAAGCTGACGGTCGAGGCAGCGGCTGGCTCGTATGAGGCCGAAGTCTCAATGAGCCAACCTGACGTGGCTCCGAGATCCGTGTCCAGACGCAGACGGGGCAACAGCCACCCTGGCACGGCGCAGCAACTCCTGCCCCTCCCCGCGCTGCCCACCGACAACGCCGTTCGATCCGAGCGATGAGAGGCTGTCGTCAAGATGACCGATGAGCACCAGGCAAGACTCGATGGCTGGCGATTGGCCGGGCTGGAAGGCACCTTCGAAGCGAGCCTCGCCACGCTGGACGAGATCGTCGCCTTCCTGGAGACCGGACGCCATGGCCTCGACGACACCGTCGACGCCTACGGCCTCGGCGTCGCGGTCGCGCACCGATGCCAGGAACTCCTCTCCGGGGCCGAGCTACGGATCAGCCAGATCACCGTCGACGCCGAGCTGGCCCGGAGCTCAATGCCGGCAGAAGCCGAGGACGACGATGACCTCGCGATCGACGACGACACGGTCGACGAGGCGCCGTTCTAGAACGGTCGTCACGTGTGAATCACCGCGGCGCCCGTTTCGTAGGGGAGTCCGCTGTCGCTACGCTTCCGGCGCCCGGCCGCCGCGGCGGCCATCGCCCCCGGGCGAAAACGGAGTTCGCCAGCGAATGTGCCAGGAAGGGAGCAGGCGTGTCGCGTACACCGGCGCCACTACGGGCTCTGACGGCTGACGGCGACGGGGCCAGCGCTGCGCTCACATGGCTCTACGGCGACGGGCCGGTGCGGCATGTGAGCGCAGCGAGTAACGCGAGAGCAGAGACGGCCATGCATCCGCGAACAAGCCAGTGGGGAGAGTGGCATTCGACCTGCGCGGAAGCCGAGACGGATGGTGCGAGAATGGCGTCCTGAGAACCGCTCGTCTCTGAAACGAAGGAGAATCCAATGACCGATGCGACACGGCCGGAGATCGTCATGTACGCCCGGGAGCGATTCTGCCCCGACGTGAACCGGGCGCGGGGCCGGCTCGGGGAACTGAACCTGCCCTGGACCGAATACGATACCGAGAGTCATGCCGACGCGAAGGATCGGATGATCGAGCTCAGCGGCCGCCAGAGCGTTCCGACGCTGCTGATCGGGGACCGTATCCTCGTCGAGCCCTCCGTCGCAGAGATCGACGCGGCGCTGACCGCGGCCGGATTCGACGTCGCGTCGCTGGCGAGTATCGCCGGTGAGTAGCGGGGTCGAGCCAATCGTCGTTGCCTCCGCCAACGGGAAGATCGGGCTGCCCGCCGCCGTCGAGATCCTGGCGGCCGGCGGTTCGGCCACTGACGCCGTCATCGCGGCGACGAGAGTCGTCGAGGCGTTTCCGGGTGACCGGAGCGTCGGCTACGCCGGGTTGCCCAACATCCTCGGCGAGGTCGAGCTGGACGCCAGCATCATGGAGGGTCGCGGCCTGCGAGCCGGGGCCGTCGGTGGGCTCCAGGGGTATCAGGACGCGATCGACCTCGCGCGCGCGGTGATGGACCGACTCCCCCACGCCTTCCTGGCCGGGGACGGCACCCGCCGACTGGCCCAGGAGCTGGGGTTCAACCCGGTCGACCTGCTCGACCCCGAGACCGAGCGCATCTGGCGTGAGGGCCTGGCCAGGGAGGGTCTCTCGATCGACGGCAGTGACCTTTCGACCCGTTCGGTCGATCAGGTCATGCAGATGGTCGCCAACCTGAACGCGGACCCGGAGCGGACCCACGCCCTCTACCGGCCGGACGAGGTGCCCGGCGAACCGCCGCACGGGACGGTCAACGTCCTGGCACGTGACCGGGCCGGCAACCTGGCCAGCGCGGTCAGCACGTCCGGGTGGGCCTGGAAGTATCCGGGCCGGCTGGGCGACAGCCCGGTCATCGGGGCCGGGAACTACTGCGACAACCGCTGGGGCGCCGCGGCCTGCACCGGCCGGGGTGAGATGGCCTTCCGCTGCGCAACGGCCCACAGCGTCGTGATGTTCCTCCGCTTCGGCTACACCCTCCAGGACGCCGTCACGCAGGCGCTGCGCGACATGGAGGCGCTGGACGATCCCTTTGCAAGTGAGGTCAACATTGTCGCGCTGGCGGCCGATGGGACGCACTTCGCCGGGTCCACGGTCGAGAACCGGACCTACGTCTGGCAGTCCCCCGGAATGCGCGAGCCAGACGAGCGTCCGCGGCTGGCTGTGCCATTGACGTTCCAGCCGTTCCAGGAGGTCTGACCTGCCTCCGATGCGCCGCCCGGGGGAGCGGGCACTGCCCGGCAAGTTGACCGTCCGCGTCGGCCAGCGGAAGCACGTCTTCGCCAAGGGAGCCGGCGAGAGCGAGCGGCACGTCCTGCTCAAGGCGCTGCTGTTCGCCCGGTACGTCGGGCAGTACCCGGACCTGCTGGTCGAGCGCAACATCGGCCAGCGTTACAAGCCAGATCTGGTAGCCCTCGGTTCCCACCAGTCGGTTCGCTTCTGGGCCGAGAGCGGGGTCACGTCTCGCGACAAGGTCCACTGGCTCGTCCGCCACGTCCGCGATGGCCACCTCGTCTTCGGCCGTCAGTCCGGGGCCAGCGACACCTTCCCGGCTCTCGTCGCCGAGGCCCTCGCCCGCGAGACGCGCCACGGACTGGTCGAGGTGCTCTCGTTCGGGGAGGATGCCTGGGAGGCGATCGGTCCCGATGGAGCGATCGACCCGGACACCCTTCAGCCAACGGTCAGACGTTTCGAGGCGACCGGTCGCTGACAACGCGGAAACAGCTGAACGGTGGCTGGGAATCGTTATGTCCCAGCCACCGTTCTGTCTGTCTTGAGCCAAACGAAGCTACACGTCGCGGTTCAGCGTCTCCAGGAACTCGGCGTTGGTCGCCGTCTTGACCATCCGGCTGATGACCAACTCGGTGCCCTCGGAACCGCCGAGCATCGAGACCATCCGGCGCATCGTCCAGACCTGGCGCAGCGTCGCGTCGTCCAGCAGCAACTCCTCACGGCGGGTGCCGGAGCGCTGGATGTCGATCGCCGGATAGATCCGGCGCTCAGCCAGCTTGCGGTCGAGGTGGAGCTCCATGTTGCCGGTGCCCTTGAACTCCTCGTAGATGACGTCGTCCATCCGGCTGCCGGTGTCGATCAGGCAGGTGCTGACGACGGTCAGGCTCCCGCCGCCCTCGATGTTCCGGGCGGCGCCGAAGAACCGCTTCGGTGGGTAGAGGGCCACCGGATCGATGCCACCGGACAGCGTTCGGCCGCTGGGCGGGACGGCAAGGTTGTAGGCCCGCGCCAGCCGAGTGATGGAGTCGAGCAGGATCGTCACGTCCAGCCCGGCCTCGACCAGCCGCTTGGCCCGCTCCAGCGCCATCTCGGCGACCTTGGTGTGGTCCTCGACCGGCTCGTCGAACGTCGAGGAGATGACCTCCCCGTCGATCGAGCGACGCATGTCCGTGACCTCCTCGGGCCGCTCGCCGATCAGACAGACCATCAGGTGCATGTCCGGGTTGTTGGCGGTGATCCCGTTGGCGATCGACTTGAGCAGCATCGTCTTGCCCGCCTTCGGGGGCGAGACGATCAGCCCACGCTGACCACGACCGATGGGGGCGATCAGATTGAGCAGCCGGGTCGAGAGGATGTTCGGCGCCGTCTCGAGGTCGATCATCTCCAACGGGAAGATCGGGGTCAGCGAGTCGAACGTCGGCCGCTTCCGGGCGACGTCCGGGTCGACACCGTTGACGGCTTCCACCCGAAGCAGGCTGAAGAACTTCTCGTTGTCCTTGGGGGGCCGGACCTGGCCGGAGATCCGGTCGCCAGTGCGGAGACCGAACCGGCGGATCTGCGACTGCGAGACGTAGATGTCGTCGGGACTGGGCAGGAGGCGGGGACCACGGAGAAAGCCGAAGCCATCCTCGATCATCTCGAGGATGCCATCTCCGAAGACGTTGCCGTCCTGCTCCGTCTGGGCGCGAAGGATCCGGAGCTGGAGTTCCGGTCGCTTGAGACGACTGTAACCCGCCACCTCCAACTCGACCGCGAGCGCGTTGAGTTCTTCGAGGGGCCTGGCGTCGAGGTCCGGCATCGTGATCTGGGGCGGCGGCGCCTGCTTGGGCGCCACCTGCGGCATCGCCGTCATGGGTGGCTGCGAACCCGGCGGACGATTGCGAACCGGGGTCGGCTGGCGCCGGTCGGCGCCGTTCACCGGCGAGAAGTCCCTCGGTCCGCCGGGATCCCGCGGAGCGAAGCCGTCGCGCTCGGGCCGGTTGTTCCGGACTGGGCGCTGCTCGAATCGGTCGCGGCGGGGACCGGTCTCGGTCGTCGGGCCGCGAGAGAAGCCGGGCCGGTCGAGACGCTGCTGCCGGTTCTCCCGCTCACTGGACAGATCGACCGGGCTTCCACTCTCGTCGGTCTCGATGCGATGGTCGCCGAGGATTCGACCCACCCGGTCGGTATTGGTGGCGCCGTCCACGGGCCGGCGCAGGCCGCGCTCGATCGCGCGATCGAGAGAGGCCAGGTCCGGACGGGCGCCATCGGTGTGCTGGCGTGGCGGACCGACCCGTGGCTCTGAACGGGGCTCGTCGTCGCCGGCCGGTTGACGGTGTCCGACCGGCTCGCCGGGAGGAGTCAACGTTCCGGAGGCGAAGAGCGCGTCCAGGGACGTCGTGACCTGCCGGCGAACGGGTCGCTCGACGACCGACTCGGGGCGTGGCATCTCGCTGGCGCGGTGCTCATCCGGACGCGGGATCTCCTGGTTCGCCTCCGCGTGAGCGACTCGAGTCCGGGGCGTGGCGTGCGTCTGGTTGGCGGTCTCGACATCGGGCTGCCGGGCGTCGACCGCTTCCTCCTGAACGCGGGCCATCTCGTTGACGAAGTCGTCGATCGCCCGGAACGGTCCGGGATCGCTCGGCGTCAGGGCGACACGCGCGATGACCTGCTCGTCGTCGCTGGTCCTGCTGGCGGCTCTCGAAACCCGCGGACGGGACGTGCGAACGGTTTTCGCCTTGACCGGCTCGTCGCCGGCGCCGTCCGGAGATGAGGCAGGGACCTGGCCGACCAAGCCTGCCCGCACACCGGCGACGAGGGGATCAGCGAGGTCTGGACCGGATTCGGCCGCGTCCGGCTCGGGCGTGGCCGTGCGGCGGCGCGCGCGAGGCTTCTTGACGGGGGGAGCGTCGCTCGCATCGGCCGCTGCCGATGTTGCCTCGCCGTGCTCCAGCACAGCGGCAGTCGTATCCTCGGCGGACAAACGTATACCTCCAGAGATTGAGTAGGCGAGGAGCGATGGATCAACGAGGGAAGAGAGTGCGTACCCAGCCGGGGGAGTACGCTCGGGCCGGCTGGTCGCCGTCACGCTCAGTGAACCGCAGCGTCCAGTGAGCGCACCCATTCTGGCGAGGGCATGGGCGGCGGATCAGAAGCGAGCAGGCGTTGCCCACTTTGAGACACCGATCTGGGATCGACACGGACCTGGGTTGGATGTGGGCGTGCCCACTGTCTCGCACAAGGGAGGAGGTTGGACAGACAGGCGCAGTGCGACGACACATGGTGCGCCCGAAAGATACCACCGGCCGCATGGGCCGTCAATGCCGTGGATTGCCGATCTCGCCCAGTCGGCGGACCACGCCCGTCGTGGCAGCTCGCGGAAGGGACTACCGCTCGACCGCGGCCGGCCACATCCGGGACATCTTGTCGACCCGGTGCGTGGCCTGGATCCGTCGCACGGTGCCGGTCCGCGATCGCATGACCAGTGATTCCGTCGTCGCACCCCCGCCGCCGAGGTAGTGAACGCCACGCAGGAGTTCCCCGTCGGTGATGCCCGTCGCGGCGAAGAAGCAATTGTCGCCGCCGACCAGGTCGTCCAGCCCATAGATGCGATCGGTATCGATCTGTTTCGTCCGGACGACCTCGCGCTCCGCGTCGTTGCGCGGCCAGAGCTTCGCCTGCATGTCGCCGCCGAGACACTTGAGCGCGCACGCGGCGATGACGGCCTCGGGGGCCCCGCCGATGCCGAGCATGACATCGACCGTCGTCTCGTCCGACGCCGCCATGATCGCGCCGGCGACGTCGCCATCCGAGATCAACTTGATCCGGCTTCCTGCGGCCCGGATCCCCGCGATCAGGTTCTCGTGCCGCGGACGGTCTAGCACGACGACCGTTATGTCGTCCATGGCCTTGCCGAGCGATTCGCCGACCGCCCGGAGGTTGTCGGCGATCGGCCGGTCGATATGGACCCGACCCGCGGCTTCGGGTCCGACCACGATCTTGTCCATGTACATGATGTCGTTCGAGGCGAGCATCGTGCCTCGCTCGGCGACGGCGATGACGGCGACCGAATTCGGCATCCCGTTCGAGAGCAATCGAGTGCCGTCGATCGGGTCGACGGCGATATCGACTTCCGGGTGGTCGCCGGTCCCGAGCAGTTCACCGACATAGAGCATCGGCGCCTCGTCCTTCTCGCCCTCCCCGATCACGACCAGTCCGGACATCGCGATCGAGTTCAGGACCGAGCGCATCGCGTCGACAGCCGCCTGGTCGGAGTTGTTCTTGTCGCCCCGGCCCATCCAGCGGGCCGCCTGGACCGCGGCGGCCTCCGTGACGCGGACGAGCTCCAGGGCCAGGTTGCGATCGATCGGGTCCGTCATCTGCTTGCTCCTCGTGGTGCTATAAGAGATCGGCGGTCGCGGTTGGGATCCGGTCGGTCGTGGCGTCGGTGCGCTGGTTGACCCAACTTGCGGCTGAGCCGGGCAGATCGTAGACCGATCCGATCTCGACCGTGCATTCCGGCAGCGAGTCCACGAACGAGCGGCCGTAGCGCTTGCTCAGGATACGGCGGTCAAGCACGACGCAGACTCCCCGGTCGCGTGAGCTCCGGATGAGCCGGCCGAACCCCTGCTTGAACTTCAGGACCGCCTGCGGGACGGCGTAGTCGACGAAGGCGTTGCGGCCCTCGTCGGCGATCGCCTCGCTCCGGGCGGCGAAGACCGGGTCGCTCGGGACGCTGAACGGCAGCTTCGTGATCACCAGCAGGCTGAGGGCGTCGCCGACGATGTCGATCCCCTCCCAGAAGCTGGACGTCCCGAGGACGACGACCTGGTCGCCGTGCTTGAGCCGCTCGATCAGCTGCCGGGCACTGCCGTCCACGCGCTGGGCCAGGACGACGATGCCCGCCTCCTCCAGTGGCCGCTTGATCGCCTGGTAAGTCGCCTGGAGGGCGGCATAGGAGGTGAACAGGATGAGGCCGCGGCCCCTCGTCGCGGTACAGGTCTCGATCAGCGTCTCCTGGAGGCGGCGCTGGTAGAGCGGCTGATTGGGCTCCGGCATGTCGTCGGCGAGGTAGAGCATCGCCGAGGTCCGGTAGTCGAACGGCGACGGGACACTGACCTGCCTGACGTCGCCGAGCCCGAGGTGGTCGATCGCGTAGTCGAACGTCCCGTCGGTCGTAATCGTCGCCGAGGTCAGGATCGTCGTGTCCATCCGGCTGAAGAGGCGGTCGTGGAGCAGCCCACCGACGTCCAGAGGAGCCGACTTGAACGTCACGGCGTCGCCCTGCTGGTTGCGCTCCAGCCAGTAGACCTGCTCGTCGCGTGGGGTGGCGATCACGTCCCGCATGACCGCGATGAGCTCGCCGAGACTTCGCAGGGCGTTCTCGATGTCGGACGTGACAGTGTCGTAGGCACCGGTTGTCAGGTCGTCAGCGTCGGAGCCCGGCTCCTGATCGTCGAGCGTCCGTTTGGCCCATCTGAGATGACTCTCGATCGCGGTCAGCGCGTGCTCGAGGACGGCCCAGGCGTCGAGGACGTCAGTCCAGGCGTAGGCCTCGCGGATGTCGCGGGTCAGCCGGATCGAGCGATCACCGCCGGGCCGGCCCGTGTCGCGGGTCGAGAGCGCGAAGGCGAGCCGAAAGACCTGATGGGCGTGGGTCCTCGCAGTCTGGACCTGATCCTGGGCCTGCTTCGCCCGCTCCAGCGCCGCTCCGGCCCGCGTCCGGCCGGCGTCGGTCGCGGTCAGGTCGGGTCGGTTGAAGTACTGGACGACGCCCATCATCGCGCCGAGCTGGATCGGCCCCTCGGTCCGCAGGACGCCGTCGAGCAGCGTCGCCAGCTCGCGCTCGCTGGCGCTGACCCCGTAGTGGACGGTGGCCTGATCCTCGAGGTGGTGGGCCTCGTCGACGATGAGCCGGTTGTAGGCAGGCAGGACGCTCCCGCCCGAGATGCTGTCGGTCAGCAGCAAGGCATGGTTGACGACGACGACGTGGGCGCTCTCCGCCTCCCGCCGGGCGCGGAAGAGGAAGCACTGGTTGCGCTGGACGAAGACGCAGCGGCCCGGCTGGCAGGCGTTGTCGTCGGCCGAGTACAGCCGCCAGCGCTGCTCCTCGGTCGGCGAGAGACGCAGCTCGGCCCGGTCGCCGGTCGTCGTTTCGCCAAGCCAGAGCGAGATCTTCGCCCGGAGCCCCGCCTCGGCGGCGTCCTGGACCGGTTGCTGGGCGCTGGCGAACCAGCGGCGCAGGCAGAGGTAGTTGCCTCGCCCCTTGACGGTCACGGCCCGGAACGGCTCGGCCTCAGCGGCACCGTCAAGCGACTGGATCGCCTCCTGGAGCTTGGGGATGTCCTTGCGATAGAGCTGGTCCTGAAGGGCAAGGGTGTTGGTCGAGACGACAACCGTCTCGCCGCGCTCCTGGGCATGCAGGGTCGCCGGCAGGAGGTAGGCCATGCTCTTGCCGGTCCCGGTTCCGGCTTCCGCGATCAGGTCACCGTTGCGATTGAACGCTTCGGCGACCCTCCAGGCCATGTACTCCTGCTGCGGCCGGTGCTCGTAGCGGTCGACGGCCCGACCGACGTAACCAGTCGGACCGAAGGCGGCATCGATCTCGGCCTCCGCGATGACGTGCTGACTGCCGCGCGGTTCGAGTGGCTCCGGCCGTTCCCGCTGGGTCATGAACGCCAGCTCGTGCGGCCCGCGCCGGGGGCCCTGGGCCGACAACGCGCCGGATCTGGCGAAGTCCGCGGCCTGAGTGAAGACGCTCGCCGTCGGCCACCCGGCCAGTTCGGCGTACTGGGCGACCTGCTGGAGCGTCACGGCATCGTAGGTCTGCAGCCGGCGCATCAGCGCCCGGAGGACCTGCGCACTGACATGGGCGTCGTGCAGCGCCCGGTGCGACGCGTCGATCTCGATTCCGAGGGCGGCGGCGCTGGTCACCAGACTGTAGTTCGGCAGGTCCGGCAGGATCACCGAGGCCAGCTGGTGGGTGTCGATCTGCCGGTTTGAGAGGGGTAAGCCAGCGCCCTTGAGCATGTTGACGTCGAACTGAACCGAGTGGCCGACGATGTCGCGGCCACCGATCAGCTCCTTGATCCGCGGAAGGACATCGTCGAACGCCGGGGCGCCTTCCAGCGCCGCGTCGTCGATGCCGGTGAGCCGGACGATGTCAAGCGGGACGGATTGCACCGGCCGGACCAGCGTGGTCCAGGTCTGGTCGTCCGATTCCCGATCGAAGGTGACGATGCCGACTTCGAGGATCTCATCCTTGCCGGGTTGCATCCCGGTCGCTTCGATATCGATCGCGACATACTGTTGCGCCAACCCTGACTCCCGTATCTCAGATATCTCTGTCAGTGGTCATGATATCCGACGCGACCGGACCACCCGGGACCGACGCGACGTTCCTGTTCGGGTCGCTAGTCGGACGCCGCGGCCATCCCGCGGCTCTCGTTATCCAGCCAGCCGGAGCGAACGAGGTCGCCGCGCTCGATGTCCCCGGCGAGCGTCCGGACGAGCAGGGCGAGTTGCGCCAGCCCGATCGCGATCGGCTCGCGTTCCAGCCACTCGTTCGGTGTGTGGGCGTCGCCACCGTGGCTGATCCCGATGCAGACCGCCGGGATGCCCCAGGCGATCGGCACGTTGGCGTCGGTGCTGGAGGCGTCCGAGGCCGACGGCGTCGAGAGCGATGCCAGAACCGAGCGGGTCCGGCGGACGATCAGGTGGTCGGCGGCCAGGCCACCGGCGGGCCGGACTCCGAGCGTCTCCAGCCGGACCCGCAACCCGTCCCGCTCGATGTGGCGGATCTGCCCGACGACCTGGTCCCGCAGGTGGTCGAGCGCGGCCGGGTCCATCGAGCGCATCTCGACCTCGATCGAGGCACTCGTCGCGATCGAATTGATCGTCGAGCCCCCGGCCATCGCCGCCACATTGAGGGTCGTCCGGGGCCACTCCGGCACGATGATGTCCGCCAGCCGGGCGATCAGCCGCCCGGCCGCATGGACGGCGCTGGGTCGCCCGTGATCGGCCCAGCTATGGCCGCCCGGGCCGTCGATCCGGATCGCGACCCGGCGGCTCCCGACCGCAATGTGCGTGATCCGGCCGAGCCCGTGGCCCTCGACCGCGACGACGGCCGCCGCTTCCCGGTTGAGATCGAGGGCGGCGGTCATCCCCCGCAGGTTGCCGTAGCCCTCCTCGCCGACCGTGCCGACCAGGACGATGTCGCAGGCCGGGACGATCCGGCACCGGGCCAGCAGCCGCGGCAGAGCGATCATCGCCGCCAGTGCCGCTCCGTTGTCGCCGACGCCAGGCCCGACGATCCGGGATCCGGTGAGCCGCGGCAGATGCGGAACGTCCGGTCCGAAGACCGTGTCGAGATGGGCCGCGACGATCAGCGAGCGATCGCGCTGCCGGCCCGGATCGTCGCGCCGGAGCAGGTCCCGAACGGCCAGCGCCCGCAGGTACTCGGCACCGGTCGGCGCCGGGACGCGGCTGATCGCGAGGGTATCGTCGACGACCTCCGGTGCAAGGAGACGAGCCTGCCGCCTGACCCCTGCGGTTGTATCCAGACCGAACTGCACGGGTCTCAACCTCGCGGGTAGGGAGGGAAGGCGGTGACGGAGACGGGCGGCGTTGGGTACCGAAGATCGGGCGCTCAGCCGCCCCCTGGATGGTCCGTTCAGTCTACCAGTCAGATGGAGCGCGGCGCCGATCAGGAGCGCGATCCGTCTGCCCAAAGCGGAATCCCTGTCGGAGGGCATTGCCGTCCGGCGATCTGACCGTGGCGCCCGACCAACGCTTTCCGTCGACCCGATAACCCCCTACAATTGTCGGGAAAGCCTCACGTCCGGCCGGTCGGGTCTGCAGGGGCGTGGACAGGGGAAGCAACGTGGCGTATCACCGATTCGACGCGGTCATCGTAGGCGCGGGCGGAGCGGGCCTGATGGCCGCCATCCAGCTTGCCGGCAAGGCCAACGTCGCCGTGGTGAGCAAACTCTATCCCCCGCGGTCCCACACCGGCGCGGCCCAGGGTGGCATCAGCGCCGCTCTCGGCAACGTCGAGGAGGACCACTGGCGCTGGCACATGTTCGACACGGTCAAGGGTGGCGACTACCTGGTCGATCAGGACGCCGCCGCGGTGCTCGCCCGGGAGGCGATCGACGCCGTCTACGAGCTCGAGCACATGGGGTTGCCGTTCAACCGGACCCCGGACGGCCGGATCGACCAGCGCCGGTTCGGTGGCCACACCCGGAACTACGGCGAGGGACCCGTCCGCCGGGCCTGCTACGCCGCCGACCGTACCGGCCACATGATCATCCAGACCCTCTACCAGCAGGGCATCAAGCACCAGCTCAACTTCTTCGACGAGCATCACCTGATGGATGTGCTGTTCTCCGAGGACGGACGGGCCTGCGGGGTCGTCACGATGGAGATGGCGACCGGCGAGATCCACGTCATCCACGCCAAGGCAGTCATGATCGCGACCGGCGGCTACGGCCGGGTCTGGAGCGTGACGTCCAACGCGATCGCCGGCACCGGCGACGGCGTCGCGCTGACCTACCGGCGCGGCGTTCCGGTGATGGACATGGAGTTCTACCAGTTCCACCCGACCGGCCTCTACCGACTCGGCATCCTGCTCTCCGAAGCCGCCCGTGGCGAGGGTGGCATCCTCCGGAACAGGGACGGTGAGGCGTTCTGCGCCCGGTACGCGCCGACCCTCAAGGACCTCGCACCGCGCGACATGATCTCCCGATTCATCCATCAGGAGATCCAGGAGGGCCGCGGGATCAATGGCGAGGACTACGTCCACCTCGACCTGACGCACCTCCCGCCGGAGCTGATCGACGAGAAGCTGCCGGACGTGACCGACTTCGCCCGGACCTACCTCGACGTCGAGCCCAAGACCGAGGGGGTCCCGGTTCAGCCCACGGCCCATTACGCCATGGGCGGCCTGCCGACCAACATCGACGGCCAGGTGATCCAGGACCGGAACGCGACGCCGGTTCCCGGTCTCTACAGCGCCGGCGAGGCGGCCTGCGTCTCCGTCCACGGTGCCAACCGGCTCGGGACCAACTCGCTGGTCGACCTCGTCGTCTTCGGCCGCCGGGCCGGGAAGCACATGCTCGGGATGCTCCAGGACGCCGAGTGGGCGCCGCTTCCGCCGGAGCCCGAGTTCATGGCGCGGGCTTCGATCGACCGCCTCCTGCAGGCACCGCAGTCCAGCAAGGGCGAGCGGATCTCGGACATCCGGTCGACGATGCAGAAGATGATGATGGCCGACGTCTCGGTCGAGCGGAGCGAGGAGAGCCTGCTCCGGGCCGAGGCGACCATCCGCCAGCTCCAGCACGCCTACACTTACGCCAGCGTCATGGACAAGAGCACCGTCTTCAACACCGACCTGACCGAGGCGCTGGAGCTGGGCTGCCTGCTCGACTGCGCCGAGGCCACGATCCACGGCGCCCTGGCCCGGCAGGAGAGCCGTGGAGCGCACTACCGGAGCGACTTCACCACCCGCGACGACAAGAACTGGCTGGCTCACTCCCTCGTCTACAAGACCTCCGGCGGCCTGGAGCTCGACAAGAAGCCCGTGACGATCACCGAGTTCGAGCCCAAGGAACGCAAGTACTGACGAGATCACCGTCCGGTAACGGGCATGGTCCCCAAAGACCCGAGGGAAGCTGGCCGTGGAATATACGCTCCGAATCAAGCGGTACAACCCGGAGAAGGACGTCAAGGCGCACTTCGAGGAGTACAAGGTCACGGCCGACGCCAAGGACCGCGTGCTCGACGTCCTCAACCAGATCAAGTGGGACGAGGACGGATCGTTGACCTTTCGGCGCTCCTGCGCCCACGGGATCTGCGGCTCGGACGCGATGCGGATCAATGGCCGCAACCGCCTCGCCTGCAAGCTCCTGATGAAGGATCTGCCCAGCAGGATCACGATCGAGCCGCTGCTCGGCTTCAAGGTCGTCAAGGACCTCGTCGTCGACATGAACAAGTTCTTCGACGCCTACAAGTCGGTCCAGCCCTACCTGATCGCCGACGAGCACAACGGTTCGGGGGAGCGGCGCCAGTCGCCCGAGCAGCGCCACCGCTTCGAGGACACGACCAAGTGCATCCTCTGCGCGGCCTGCACGACGGCCTGCCCGGTGACCTGGACCAGCGACGAGTTCGTCGGTCCCGCCGCGATCGTCAACGCCCACCGCTTCATCTTCGACAGCCGGGACCAGGGCGCATCGACGCGGCTCCGGATCCTGAACAGCGGCTCCGGGGTCTGGCGCTGTAGGACGATCTTCAACTGCACCGACGCCTGTCCCCGCGGGATCGAGGTGACGAAGGCGATCGAGGAGGTCAAGCGGGCGCTGCTCTACGAGCAGGTCTAGGGGCCGGACTCACTCACGGTCAGAGATCGCCGGTGCCGGCGATCGTCAGCGATGATCCAGCGGGGTGTGCGACATGCCGAAGCCGTGGTCATGGGACTATCTCAATCACTGGCCGGGTGCCGACGAGATCTGGGGGCCGTTCTCGACGGCCTTCCTCGTCGTCTTCCTGCTCGGTTTCTTCTTCGTCGCGTTCCTGTACAACGACGGTGGTCGCCATCTCGCCACCGACCCGGTCCGGCGGCGCTACCTGCGGAAGTACGCGGGCTTCCTGCTGGTCCCGCTGACGCTCGGTCTGTTCTTCTTCGGGGTCCGGCTGCTCCAGATCGACCCGTTCACCTTCGGACGGCGGATCTGGCTGTACCTTTCCCTCGTCGGGCTCGTGGGCGTCCTCGCCTACGCCGCCGAGGACATCCGACGCCACTACCGCCGCGATGTCCGGGCGCAGCGCCGGACGACGACCCGCGGCCGCTACGTCGCCCCACGTTCGACCAACCGGGCTGGCTCCCGACGCGGTTAGCGCCGCGCAGACGACGCCCCTACGCGAATCGTAGGGGCGATCCCTTGTGGTCGCCCGGCCGCCGCAGCGGCCTTTGCCGTAAGGCGAGATCGCGTTCGCAACCGACCTGTTGCATCGAAACACGTCTGTCTCGAACACCGCTGCCGCTTCGCGGAAAGGCGCCTTCGGCGCGGACAAGGCAAGTTCTGTCCATAAGACGAGACGACCGCCACGTCGATCCCTGAAAACGCACGAAGCGTGTCCCGGATGGAACACGCCTGTGAGGAAGGAGGGCCGTGCACCCCCCGTCGATAAAGACCTTCCGGCTTGCCGGCGCTCGTTGGCTCCGGGCGGGCACTCCCAGTCACCCAGCGAATGATGCTTACGGCTGCTACGTTCCCGTCCTGACCGGATTCGCAGTTCGCTGCCGACCGGGACCCTTCCCATCAACACTACGTGGCGACGGTAGGTCCACAAAGCCATACCTCGGGGGGGAATTCAACCCCGCTGTAGCGGATTGCGGGTACAGGGCACCGCTAACTCCCCATCTAGCACGACTCGAGAGAGGATACACCACCGGCCATCGGGCGCACAGAGAAGCGTTGATCGGCAGCCGGTTCGGTCTGGCGATCAGGCCTGATACCGGACGCCGCTCGAGGTGCGCTGGAAGATCGCCGAGGCGAACGCTGCCGCGTGCGGCCCGGCGAAGACGAGCGAGCCGACGTGGCCGTGCTTGGCCGTCCCGGTCACGAACCGGTAGCGGATCGTTCGGGCCTCGATGTGGCGCTCGCTGTAGAAGACGTCCTCGCTCAGGCGACCGAGAATCTCGAAGGCGAGTTCGTCCGTGATCATCAGGTCCGTCAGCGGGAAGTCGACCCAGACCGTCAGGGTCGTCGCCTCCTCGTCCAGGGCTGGCTCGCCGATCAGGTGGGCCCCCTCGACGCCTCGCAGGAGGAACTCCGCCTCGATCGAGAACCGGATGTTGGCGTCCTCATCCGATGTCCACCGCTCGCCGTACCGGTCGCATAGTGTCTTGACCACATCATCGAACACGTCTCACCCGCCTCTCGGTGGCGTCCGCCCATTCCGTCATCCCGCGTCATGTTCCCTGTCTGGTCACGCCCTCGAACTGATAGCGTCCACTGTATCCGGCGGCAACCCCTTCGGAAAGGTCGAGGAAGATCAGTTGCAGCACACGGGCATTCCGGCCGACCGCGAAGCCAGCCGGATTGAGGACCGACAGCAGCGCCGTCGACCGGCCGACGTAACCAGCATCCCAGACCGCGGTGTGGATCGTGACACCGGATCTATTAAGGGACGACCGTGCCCGGCCAAGCGCGATCGCGTCGTGCGGCATCCGGACCGTCTCGTTGAACCCGATCTGATACGGACCGGGTTCGAGGTGGACGACCTCGCCGTCCGGCAGGTCGATCGACTCCAGGTCGGGGAGGATCCGTCCGGCGGAGTGGGCCGGCAGCATGCCCGCGCCGACGAGCCGGCTGAGCGAGCCAAGCGTGAGATCGAAGCCGTTGGGCTGGATCTGCTCGCCGAGGTCGCGAAAGCCCTCGATCAGCGGCTGGTCTCGAGCGATCGCCTTGCGGATCCGCTCACCGCTCCAGGCCCCACGAATCGGTCCGGCGCTCTCGGCTGCACTCATCGCGGATTCCTCTTCAAAGACCTACGTGGCCGACCGCCTGTTCGGCTCGGTAGGGTACCACTGCTAGACTATCCGTCCAGCCAGGGTGATCGTCCCACGCACGTTCGAATCAGCGCCAGACCGAGGCACGATGAATCCCTGGAGACGTCAACGTTCCGTCCTGATCGGTGGACGGCGGGCCGCCTTCCATGTGCTACGTCACCGCGACTACCGGCAACTGCTGATCGCCACCTCGATCAGCTCCCTCGGCGCCCGATTCCAGTTCCTCGCCGTGATCTGGTGGGTCTACGAACTGACCGATTCCGGCCTCGCCCTCGGGCTGCTGAGCCTGGTCCGGTTCGCCCCGATCCTGCTCTTCGGGCTGTTCGGTGGCGTGATCGCCGATCGCTACGACCGCCGCACCACGCTGATCGTCTCCCAGCTCCTGATGATGGGGACCAGCGCTTGCCTGGCGGGGCTGGCCTGGACCGACAGCGTCACGCTGCCGGTGATCTACGCCCTCGCGGCGACAGCGGCCCTGATCGACTGCGTCGCCCAGCCGGCCCGCTCGGCCCTGATCCCGGCGCTCGTCCCGAAGGGTGAGATGGCCGACGCCATGTCGGTCAACATCATGGTGGGCCAGACCGCGTCGATCGCCGGTCCAGCGCTGGCCGGCTTCGTCATCGCCGCCTTCGGGACGCCCACCGCGTTCACCGTCGACGCAGCTGGCTTCGTCGTCGCGATCAGCTTCCTGATCAGTATCCGGACCACGTCTGTCGTCGCCCGCACCGTCGGCGGGACCAGGACGGCCGCGCTCGAAGGGCTCGTCTTCCTCCGACGGTCGCCGGTTCTGCTGAGCGTCGTGTCGGTCGACTTCTTCGCGACCTTCTTCGGCGCGACGACCGTGCTGCTCCCCATCATCGCCGTCGACCGGCTCGGGCTCGGCGCCGACGGCCTCGGCGTCCTCAACTCATCGATCGCCGCCGGCGCCCTGATCGGTAGCATCGTCGTCAGCGCGCTGCCGTCCTTCGACCGGCCCGGCCGTGGGGTCCTGACCGCGGTCGGCGTCTTCGGCCTGGCGATCATCGCCTTCGGGTTCAGCACGACCCTGGTGGCCGCCGTCGTCTGTCTGGCGGTCTCCGGGGCGGCCGACGCCGTCAGCATGGCGCTGCGGCACACGGTCAGGAACCTGGTGACGCCCGACGCCCTGCGGGGCCGGATCGCGGCGGCACACAGCACCTTCGCGTCCGGTGGCCCTCAACTGGGTGATGCCCGGGCCGGCGCGATGGCCTCACTCCTTGGGGCCGGACCGGCCCTCGTGATCGGCGGGATCGGCGTCCTGGTCACCGTCGTCGCGGCCAACGTTCTCGTACCGAGTCTTGCGAGGACGACGATCCGCGATGTGGAGACGGCGAACGACGCCGCCACTGGCGCGGGGCAGCAATCCCCCGAGATCCCGGCACCCGTCCTGGCCGGGCGAGCCGTCGGCGGCTCGCCCACCGCGAACGTGCGATAATTCCCGAATAGTCAAGGGTTGACCTGATCCGACCGGTCGATGCGAACCGATCCGGAGTCGGCGATCGGCCGCGACGGTACTCACGCGAGGCGGGCCAGATGGCAGAGCAGATCACCGACCAGCAGTTCACGACGAGTCCGCTCCGTCTGATCCCCTACCGGGAGCGTCTCCAGACCCCGGTCAAGGACCAGTACGGCCGGGCGATGACCTACCTCCGGATCTCGTTGACCGACCGCTGCAACTTCCGCTGCCTCTACTGCATGCCCGCCAGCGGAATGCAGTTCCAGCCCCGCGACGAGAGCCTGACCGACGAGGAGCTGCTCCGGGCGGTCCGGCTGAGCGCCGAGGTCGGCTTCCGCAAGTTCCGCCTGACGGGTGGTGAGCCGACGGTGCGACCGCACCTCGTCGATCTGGTCCGGGCCATGAAGGCGATGCCGGGTGTCGAGGAGATCTCGATGACGACCAACGCCCTGCTCCTCGGCAAGCTGGCCCAGCCGCTGGCCGACGCCGGTCTTTCGCGGGTCAACATCAGCATCGACACGCTCGACCCGGTCCGATTCCGGTTCATGACGCGCGGCGGTCGGCTCGATCTCGTCTGGAAGGGCATCGAGGCCGCGGCCGCGGCGGGGCTCACCCCGATCAAACTCAACACGGTGGTCGTCAAGGACCAGAACGAGCACGATGTCGTCCCGATGGCCGAGCTGACCCTCGACCGCGCCTGGCAGGTCCGGTTCCTGGAGATCATGCCGCTCGAAGGCGTCGGCGAGGTCCACGACGAGGGCCTCGTCACCTCCGAGCAGACGCAGGCCCGGCTCGAAACCCGCTTCGGCCCGCTGGAGCCGGTCGAGGCCGACGCGGCCGACCCGGCCCGACTGTTCCGGATCAACGGCGCCGCCGGCACGATCGGCTTCATCTCGCCGATCTCCGAGCCGTTCTGCGCCGCCTGCAACCGGATCCGCCTGACGGCGGACGGCAAGCTTCGGCTCTGCCTCCTGCGAGGCGACGAGGTCGACCTGCGCGACATGATGCGGGCCGGCGCGACCGACGCCGAGGTGATCGACACGATCCGCGGCGGCGTCTGGAAGAAGCCCTGGGGCCACGGCATTGCCGACGGCGACCGCAACACCGTCCGGGGCATGTCCCAGATCGGCGGCTGATCCCCCTCCACGGCCATGCTCTTTGGTCCACCTGCCCAGCGTCCAGGCCACGTCCCGGTCTGGACGCTGCTAAGCTCCGGGGCGTTCTCAACCGGATTCGATGACGGATGAAGCTGGAGACCAACCGATGACCGCCACTGCCGAGACCGCCAGCGCGTCGCATGGCGGGAGCCCCATGACGATCAACAAAGTGGTGATCGGCGTCGATAACTGGGGGGACGCCGCCGAGTCCGTCAGGCAGCGCTTCCCGGATATCGACGTCGTGCTGGAGCCGGACCCCGCCAAGGTCGTCGCCCAACTCGCCGATGCCGACGCCTACACCGGCTTTCGCCTCTCGGCGGAGCAACTGGACGCGGCTCCGCAGCTGAAGTGGGTCCACTCGCTGTCAGCTGGCGTCGAGCAGTGGCTCAATGCCGGCATCGCCGAGCGCGGTCTCCTCCTCACCAACTCCAGCGGCGTCCACGCGACGAACATAGCCGAGCACGTCTTCGCGATGATGCTCGCCTTCGCCCGGCAGCTTCCTTCGCTGTTCGGCTCCCAGCAGCAGCACAAGTGGCGGGACAACGACACGTTCGATGAGCTCGTCTTCGAGCTCGAGGGGCAGAAGCTGATCATCGTCGGGACCGGCGCGATCGGCTCCGCTGTCGCCCACCGGGCCAAGGCGTTCGACATGGCGACCGTCGGCGTCCGGCGGCACCCGAGCCGGGAGGCGGTTCCGGGCATCGACGAGCAGATCTCGTTCGACGGGATGAAGGAGCGCCTCGGCGACGCCGATCACGTCGTCATCTGCCTGCCGATGACGCCGGACACGAAGGGATTGTTCAGCGCTGACGTCATCGCCGCGATGAAGCCGGGCGCTCACTTCTTCAACATCGGCCGGGGCGGCATCGTCGACCAGGATGCGCTGATCGCGGCGCTGCGATCAGGGCACCTCGGCGGCGCTGGCCTGGACGTGACGACGCCGGAGCCGCTCCCCGGGGACTCCCCCCTCTGGGACATGCCCAACGTCATCATCACCGCCCATACATCGGGCAGCACCCCGAAGTACGGTGAGCGGGCGCTGGGCCTGTTCGGCGACATCCTCCAGCGCCTCCGGGATGGCCGCGAGCCGATCAACGTCGTCGACCCGGCGGCAGGTTACTAGCGGCACTCGGATCGCGGCACAGCACTGGACGACACCCCGGCTGGTGGCGAAAATGCCGCGGGCCGGGGTGTCGTCCTGTCCGGCCAGCGATGGCGGACGGCGATGAGGCAAGTCAGGAACGGGACCGTTGCCGACCAGTCAGCGAAGCAACGGTCGAGTGTCGCTCATTCGTTCGTCGGCGCGAAAGCTCCCGCATCTGAGCGAAGGCACCATACTGACGCAGCCGGACTGTGACTTCGGTCCGAAAGGACCAATGGATAGGACATATTCGCCATTCGGAAGACCTTGATTCTTTATGAACGTGAACGTACGCTCTGTTCACCCGCAGTCCGCCGCGGACCCCTTTCACGCCTGGCCCGCGATCTGCCCTCGATGCCCGGAGGTGCTGCATGGTCGCCGTCTCCCTCGCCACCATCACTCGACACGCCAATCGCCGGCTGGCCCAGCGAAACATCAGCCTCGATGACGCGGCCTACGTCATCGCCCATGGGACCGTCACGTACACCGGTCACGCGCGATTCGTGCATCTCGGATGGCGTGACATCCCGAAGGACGACCGGCGGAACGACGATATCCGCCGCCTGGAGGGGACGGTCCTGGTCTTCGACAGTGAGTCCGGCGGCTGCCTGACGACCGCCTACCGGAACCGCACCCGTGGGCTGCGGGACATCCGACGCAAACCGAAGCGCGCTTTCGCCGGTGCCCTCGACACGGACGACACCGCTGGCTTCTCGATGTTCGAGATGTACGGCGATTAGGTCGGCTCCCTCATCGATTCGAGCCGGGCGCCATCCGAGAACGTGCAGACCAGGACGCGGTCGGGAAGGCCGCCAAGTTCGTGACGGGCGAAGTAGCCGACATCCAGGCGAACTGACAGGGCCTGGACCTCGCTCTGTCGGACGAGAGCCAGCACACTGCCGCCGCCGCCGCCGCCCATCATCCGCGCGCCCAGGATCCCATCGGACCGGATCACGTCCGCGACGAGCTCTTCGACCTGCGGGTGGCTGATGTCGTATGCCGTCGCTGAGGACCGGCCCGAGGCCGTCATCAACTCGCCGAAACGGACCCAGTCCCCGGCATTCAGGGCGTCGTAGCCCTGATCCACGCGCTCGACCTCCGTGACGACATGGGCCGCCCGCATCTGGAGGGTGGCGTCGATCTGGCCGGACTGCGTCAGTCCCTCGACCTGGGCTCCGGTGACACCGGCCACATGGTCCGGCGCGGCAGCGCCGAGTTCGCGCCGGACGATCGCCTGAAGTTCGGCCATCTCTCGCACCCGGGTCGGATAGGCCGACTCCCCCAGGCGGTGGACGACGCCGGACGAGATCACCACGAACGCAAGGTCGCCGAGGTCAGGATCGAGCCGCTCGAAGGAGATCGCCGCGGCATCGTACCGGATCACGCCGCCGGCAACGGACGCGGCCTGATCCATGGTCCCGGAACCGACCCCGGCCCGGTTCTCGGCCGCCTGGGCGAGCAGGATGGTCTCCTTCGGTGTCAGCGACTCCCCGGCCAGCATCAGGACGAGTCCGACGGACAGCGCCGCTGACGAGCTGACTCCTAAACCCACCGGCAGGTTGCCGCCGAAGGCAATTCGGGAAGACTCGATCGCCATCCCGGCGTTCACCAGCGCCGCTATGGCGCCCCGCACGTAGTCGGTCGGCGACTCTGGCGGCGATTCTCGTTGCCACCCGTCGAAGGACGCGATGTCCAGCGCGTCATCGAAGTGCGATCCGGACATCGGGTCGGCGTAGGCGACGTCGATCCGGGTCGCTTCGACGCTAGACTCACCTAGCAGCAGGATATAGCGATCGATCGCCGCCGCCAGGACCTTCCCGCCGTTGTAGTCGAGGTGATTGCCCAGTAGCTCGATCCGCCCCGGTGCGACGGCCCGACGGGTGGGGCTCCACGATGCGCCCCACGAGCGACGTCCGACGGCCAGTACCTCAGTTGAGAGGGCTGCGATCCGGTTCTCGTGCTGATCACCGTCTCCGGATGACGCTATGGTCATGGTCGATCCCTCTCTCGTCGACGTGGCCCGGCCCTCAAGGATTGGGCTCAGGGACATTGTCAGTTTGGTACCGGCCCGATCGCTGCACCGGTCATCAGGACGAATGTCCGATCAGATTCTCCACTGAAAACGAGCCGAGCATTCGAGACGCTCTGCGCTGTTCCTCAGTCCGGTTCTGTCCAGGCCGGGCCGCCGACGAAATCCTGACCCCTCTCCTACCGCCGGAACACGACCGCCTTGAACGCTTCCGCCAGCTCGAACTCCTGACCCTCCGCGACCTCGGCCGCCCGCTCCCGGAGCCGCTCACGAAACGGCCCTTCCTCTCCGACCTGTGAGACGTGAGCCAGGAGCGCCTGAACCTTCATCTCGAAGGCTCCCGTTATGTCTATATACCGGTCCGGCACCTCCGCGCCGAAGTACCAGAGCTCGGCCGTCTTGTGCGTCTCCAACCCGTCCCGGAGGTGCTGGGGGAAGTTGAGCGGGTCGCGGGCCGCCGGGTAGCAGGAGTCGGTCGTAACGAGACCGACGGCGCGATGGTCGGGGTGGAGCGCATAGGGACGGAAGGCGTCGTGGGTGATGACGACATCGGGCTTGTGCGTCCGGATCAGGCGAACGATCTTCTCGCGAAGTTTGACGTCGGGCAGCACTTCGGAGTCGGCCTCGCGGAGGAACGCGACTTCGGCGACACCGAGCCGGCTGGCGGCCTCGCGCTCCTCGGCCTCGCGCCGGGCGGCGACGGCCTGCGGGGCGTCCTCCGGATTGCCGCTGCCCTTGTCGCCGCTCGTGACCTGAACGATCACGACCTTCTTGCCCGCCTGGGTCAGGGTCGCCATCGTCCCGGCCGCACCGAATTCGGCGTCGTCCGGGTGCGCGACGATCACCATGTACGTTTGAAACTCCTCGACCTGCTCCGACATGGGTAGCTGCTACTCCTGCGTGGTTGGGGCCAGCCGCTGGCGCAGCGTGGCTTCGATCCGGTCGTCCGGGATCTGGGTCTGCTCGCCGCTGACGAGGTCCTTGAGGCTCACGGTGCCCGCGATGCGTTCCTCGGACACTTGCATGACGGCGAACGGAATGCCTTTGCGGCCGGCGTACCTGAACTGATCGCCGAGGCTTCGTTCCGAAAGCAGCGACAGGTCGGTCCGGAAGCCAACCGTGCGGAGCCGCGTCGCCATCCGCGCCGCGCCGGCGATGTCATCCCGGAAAGTGGCGACGAACACCTGGGCGGTCGTGCCGGGAACCGTGAGCAGATTGAACTCCGAGACGACCTCGATGATCCGCTCGATCCCGAGCGAGACGCCGGTCGCAGGCATCGGCCGGGACGAGAACGATCCGACCAGGCCGTCGTACCGACCGCCGCCGGCGATCGATCCGACCGCGGGCTGCTCGACGGTGGCCTCGACGACCGGTCCGGTGTAGTAATCCAGCCCCCGTGCAAGGGACAGGTCGAGGATCGCCCGGTTCGCCGGTACGCCGAGACTCGCCAGGCCGGAGAACAGACGCGAGAGATCGCCGGTCGCCTCGCGGACCCCGTCGCTCTCGCCGATCTGCCGGACGACGTCCGACAGCACGGCGTCGGGATTGCCCCGCGCCGTGATGAGAGACATCAGTCGCGACGCTCCGGCCGCATCGAGACCCTCTGCCGCGAGCTGCTGCTCGACCCTGTCCGGGCCGATCTTGTCGAGCCGGTCGATCGTTCGGATGATGTTGCCGGTGTTCGCGTCCTGGCCGCCGGCCGCCCGGGCGATCGCTCCGAGCAGGTTGCGGTGGTTGATCCGGACGACGAAGTTCGAGATCCCGACGGCGGCGATCGCCTCGGTCAGGATCGATACGCCTTCGGCGTCGGCCAGCATCGAGGTCGAACCGGCGATGTCGACGTCGCACTGCCAGAACTCGCGAAAGCGGCCCCGCTGCGACTTCTCCGCTCGCCAGACCGGACCGATGTGATAGCGCTTGAAGGGCAGCACGATCTCGTTCTGATGCATCGCCAGCACCCGGGCGAGCGGAACGGTCAGGTCGTAGCGCATCCCGACGCGGCGGCCGCCGTGGTCGGTGAAGGCGTACATGAGCCGCTCGTTCTCACCGGCCTTGCCCGTCAGCACGTCGAGGTGCTCCAGCACCGGTGTCTCGATCGGCTCATAGCCGTGCCGCTCGAAGATGTCGCGAAACAGCCCGATGATGTGCTGGCGGACGAGCATCTGCCCGGGCAGGAAGTCGCGGAAGCCGCTCAGGATTCGCGGCTTGATCCGGGGTTGGCTGACAGTCGATGCGTCCGGAGTCATGCGGAGAAGGTCCTTCTGGTTCGAGGCTGGGTCGTGGTCATCGTTATTTGGTGACTTCGTAGACCAGATGGGCGAGCTCCGGCAGGATCAGCCGCTCCAGCGCGAGTCCGACGGCGTTGCGGGAACCCGGCATCGTCATGATCAGCGTCTGCTGATGGACGCCGGCGACGGCCCGCGAGAGCATCGTCGCGGCGCCGATCTCCGCGAAGCTCAGCATCCGGAACAGCTCGCCGAAGCCGTCCAGCCGCTTGTCCAGCAGCCCGGCGACGACGTCGTAGGTCGTGTCGCGCCGGGCGATGCCGGTACCGCCGTTAGTCAGGATCGCCGCGATGTGTGGGTTGTTCGCCCAGTCGAGGACGATAGCCCTGATCGTCTCCGGATCATCCGGCGCGATCCGGTAGTCGACGACGGTGTGCCCGCTGGCCGCGAGGCCGTCGAGGATCAGCCGGCCGCTGGTGTCGGTGTCGGTGGTCCGGGTGTCGCTGACCGTTAGGACGGCGACCGGGACCGAATCCGGAGCGCGTTCGCGGTGCTCGGCGGTTGACTGGCTCTGGTTGGGCTGAGGGGCCGGACGGACCGGCTGGTCGTTCGCGGCACTGTCGGTCACGTTACGCATCCCGTTCCGGCTGATCGATCGTCGCATGGCGATGCCGAGGGATAGTATCGCGCAGAATCGGTCGCCGGATCAGATCTGGCTGCTTGCTGCTGGAGTCGTTGGTGGCGCGACCGGAATGAGGAAGACGGTCACCGTCGTCCGACCGCCATCGCGCTGCAACCAGACGACGCCGGTCACGCCGGAACTGGCCTGCTCGCTGAGCGCCAGGTACAGGTTGCCCTCGTCGTCCGGCTCGCCGCCGATCGACCCGCAGGCGATCGTCGTCCCAGGGTCGTCCTCGCTCTCGACGACCCGTGCGATCAGCTCGCCCTGGAGCAGGTCTTCGAGCGACCGGTTGACATCGGTCACGCTGATGGCCGCGGGAATCGCCGGTCCTGGCGACGCCGCGGGAGCATCGAGGTCGGTTCGCGGCCGAGCGGCCGGCCCAGTCGAAGTCCCGGCCAGCGCGGCGATCGGATCGCCCGGCTGCTCGCAGGTCCCGGACTGGAGATAGGCCGGGTGGTCGATACCTCGTCCGCCGTCCGACCCGTCGTTCTGGGCGTCGACCACCGCGACGGTCCCCAGGAAGAGCGCAGCGCCCATCGCCAGTGCCCGAACCTGATGAACTGCTGAAGACATCACGACACTCCTCCGCGCGGAAACGATGGACTCGACGCCGTTGGGAACCTTGTTCAGAAATCGATCACGAACGCGTTCTCGATGTGCATGACGTCGGCCACCCGGCCCGATCCGTCGAGCGTAACGGCGACGAGATCGATCCGCCAGACCGGCTCGTCCTGCCCGGTGTCGGCCAGCTCTTCGATATAGGTCGTGGCGGCCCGGACCAGCGCCCGGACCTGCCGATCGGAGACCGACTCGGCGGCCCGGCCGCTCCCCTCGCCCCGCCGGGTCTTGACCTCGACGAAGACGAGCTCATCGCCGTCCCACATCACGAGATCGATCTCACAAGCCGCGCCCCGCCATTGTGACGCGACGAACCGGTATCCCTGCGCTTCGAGGGAGCGGCGGGCGTGGCCCTCGCCCGCCGTGCCGAGTCGCCGCCTGGCCGTTACCGGACGGGTCACGATGACTGCTCCGGCAGGCTGAAGGACAACCGGTGGAGCGAGCAGGGGCCGTGGGTCCGGATCGCGGCGAGGTGGTCGGGCGTGCCGTACCCCTTGTGCGACTCGAACCGGTAGCGGGCGTCGCGCCGGTGCTCCTCGCGCATGATCGCGTCGCGGTGGACCTTGGCCAGGATCGCGGCGCAGGCGATCGAGAGCGACAGGCGGTCCCCCTTGATCAGCCCGACCTGTGGGAGCTCGGTCTCGATCACCCGGGCGTCGATCAGCAGCACCGAGACGGGGCAGGCGAGCGACGCGACGGCCCGCTCCATCGCCAGACGGTTGGCCGACGAGACGCCGACCCGGTCCAGCTCATCGGCCTCGACAGCGGAGATCGCCCAGGAAACGGCGGCAGCCCGAATCCGTTCGACCATTTCGACCCGCTGCGCGGCCGTCATCAGCTTGGAATCTCGAACGCCGTCCAGCGACCGGAGCAGAGCCGAGCCATCGCCATCGATCACTCGCGGAAGGACGATCGCCGCCGCGACCAGCGGCCCAGCCAGGGCGCCGCGGCCGACCTCATCGACCCCAGCGACTCCGGAAAAACCCGACCGCCAGAACGGCTCCTCATGATCGAGCGTCGGGCGCTCGGGGAGGAATCGTTCTGGCGAAGGGGCTGCCATGCGGCGGTCGGCTCCCGGCTAGACGAGATGCTTGCCGTTCGGGCGCTGGCGCTCCTTGATCCGGGCGGCCTTGCCGGAAAGGCCACGGAGGTAGTAGAGCTTGGACCGGCGCACCTTCCCGAAACGCAGGACCTCGATCCGGTCGATCCGCGGGGAGTGGACCAGAAACGTTCGCTCGACACCGACCGAGTGGCTGGCGATCCGGCGAACGGTGAAGTTCTCGTTGATCCCGCCACCACGCCGACGGATGCAGACGCCCTCGAAGTTCTGGATCCGCTCACGGGTGCCCTCGACGACCTTGACGGCGACCCGGACGTTGTCCCCGGCGTTGAACGCGGGGATCGAGTCCTTGTACTGCTCCGATTCGATGGAGCGGAGGAGTTGCGCGACCATGTGTGCTCTGCCCTGTCTCGAGCCGGCCGAAAGCGTAACAACCGCACGCTCCGCCACCGGCGCCAGTCACCAGCCCGCGGCCGCGGGACGTACCCCAGCGACCGGCTGCCTGAATCGATCCTGACGCGCTCGACCACCGGGCGGGAGAGAAATCTGCCGCGGGCCGAGACGACCAACGCGTGATCCTACCACGCCGCTCACCCGGCTGCACAGCCAGGCGACCAGATGTTACCGGCTGAGCGTCGCCTGGTCGGGAGTCAGCACGCTGATGACGTCCGCCGCGACTTCGTACCGGCCGAACGACGGCATGATGTAGGTCCCCTGGACATGTTCCCGCGCCTCCAGCAGCAGGTCCTGCGCCATCCGGATCCCCTCCCGACGGCCGTCCGGCCCGGCTCGGCGCATCCGATCGCGGGCCTCGTCGGTCGGGTTGATGCCGGGAACCTCGTTGTGGAGGAACTCGGCGTGCTTGCTGCTCTGGAGCGGCAGGATGCCCATCAGGACCGGGACGCCGAGGTCGCGGGTGTCGAAGGCCCGTTCGTACCGGTCGAGGAAGTGGGACCAGACGGCCATATCGTAGATCGGCTGGCTCATGACGAAGTGGGTTCCCGCCTCGATCTTCCGGTGAAGGCGCTGGACTTCGTCGTCGAGGTCCGGCTTGGTCGGGTCCACCGCGCAGGCGATCGTGAACGACGCCGGTCGGCCGATCGACGCGCCGGCCGAGTCGGCGCCGCTGTTCAGGCGCCTGATCACTTCGATCAATCCGGCCGAGTCGACATCGTAGACGGCGGTCGAGTTCGGATAGTCGCCCAGGCTCGGCGGGTCGCCCCGCAGCGCGAGGATGTTCCGGACCCCGACGGCGTGGGCGCCGAGCAGTTCCGATTGCAGCCCCATCAGCGACCGGTCCCGGGTCGTGAAGTGGACGATCGTCTCGATCCCGACCTCGTGCTGTATCAGGTAGCAGAGCGTCATCGCGCTCATCCGGACCCGCGCCATCGGCGAGTCGGCGACGTTGATCGCATCCACACCGGCATCCTTGAGCAGCCGGGCACCGGCCAGCGCCTTGGCCGGGTTGAAGCCCTTAGGCGGGTCGATCTCGACGCTGACGATGAACTTCCTGCCCAGCTTCCTGCCAAGCTCGGTCGGCTCATCCGGAACGGAGAGGTCGACCGGGACCGGCGCGATCCGGACCGGGCGGATTGGCGCTTCGGCGTTCTCCAGCGGCACCTCCGCGGTCCCGCCCCTCTCCCGTTCCTGGCGCCGGTTGATCGCCGAGCGCATCGCCCGGATGTGGTCGGGCGTGGTGCCGCAGCAGCCGCCGATCAGTCCGACGCCGGCGTCGATCGCGTCGATCGCGAAGTCGGCGAAGTACTCCGGAGACGACGGATAGAAGACGCGGCTCCCGACGAAGGTCGGCCAGCCCGCGTTGGGCAGACAGGCGAGGTGGATCTGGTCGCCGTCGACCACATCGCCACGGTCCCGCGCCAGCGACCGCATGACCGGCAGCAGCTTGCCGGGGCCGACCGAGCAGTTGCCGCCGACGACATTGACGCCCGCGTCGGCGAGACGGCGCAGGACGGTCCGGGGGAGGTCGCCGGACAGGGTCGAGCCATCGTCTCCGAACGTCATCATCGCCACGATCGGGAGGTCGCAGGCTTCCCGGACGGCCGCGACCGCCGCGTCCATCTCCTCGAGGCTGCCCATTGTCTCGATGAACAGGAGGTCGACGCCGCCTTCGAGGAGGGCTTCGGCCTGCTCACGGAAGACCGACCGGATCTCGGCTGGCGGGAACCGGCTGAAGGCACTGACGCTCCGACCGGTCGGGCCGACCGAGCCGGCGATCAGGACCGGCTGGCCGCTGATCTCCCGCTCCTCCCGCGCCAGCTTGACGGCCCGCTTGTTGACCGCCGTAACCTTGTCGGCCAAACCATGCGGTTCCAGCCGGAGCCGGTTGGCACCGAAGGTGTTGGTCTCGATGATGTCGGCCCCGGCGGCGATGTAGGCCCGATGGACGATGCTGATCGCGTCGGGGTCAGTCAGGTTGAGCGCATCGAAGCAGGCGTCGATCGGGACGCCAGTCGCGTGAAGCATCGTCCCCATCGCGCCGTCGGCGAGCAGTGGCCCGTCCTTGAGTCTTGTCAGCAGCGGGTGGGTCATCTCACAACCTCGCGATCAGCTGGGCGGTTTCATCCATCGTGATAGGAGGGTGGGATCCGGACGGGGATACAGCGGTTCCCGTCGGTGGATGGAAGTATGCCCTACCCCTGAGTCTGACGATCGCCGACGGTTGTCGCCACGGACCTACGGCCAGATTCCACCGTTCGACCCGAGAGATCCGATTGACGCGCCCTCATTGAACGGGTACAGTCGCCTGCCATTATCGAAACGGCTCCACGTGGCGGAATCCTATGCAGAGTGCCCAAATCGGTGACGTCGTGACCCGGGAAACCTTCGAATCCACTCCATTACCCGTTCTTTCGGCCGGACCGTGCCTCGCGATCGGCGGCGCGGAGGACAAGGTCAACGATCGCTCGATTCTGGCCACCTTCCTCCAGCTCGCCGGTGGGGCGGATGCACGGATCGCCATCGTCCCGACGGCGTCATCGATGGAGAACGGCGGCGAGCGGTATCGCCGGATCTTCGCCGAGATGGGCGCCGAGACCGTCGACTCCGTACCGATCATGAGCCGTGAGGACGCCAATGGCCGCATCCCGCTCACCGCGCTCAGCGAGGCGACCGGCATCTTCCTGACCGGGGGCAACCAGATGCGCCTCTCAGCGATGATGGGGGGGAGCGACGCCGAGGCCCTGATCCGGGCCCGGCACACTGCCGGCGCGATCGTCGCCGGGACCAGCGCCGGCGCCTCGATCCTGAGTGCTCACATGGTCGCGATGGGCGCCAGCGGACCCAGCCCTCGCCTCCGGATGGCGCAGATGGTGGCCGGCTTTGGCCTCGTCCCGGACATGATCATCGACCAGCACTTCCGCCAGCGCGACCGGATCGGCCGACTGCTCGCCCTCGTCGCCGCGAACCCGTCCCTGCTCGGCGTCGGAATCGACGAGGACACCGGCATCCTGATCGATGAGCGCGGCGTAATGGAAGTCATCGGGCGACAGAGCATCACGATTGTCGATGGGCGCCGGATGGTGTCCGACATCGCCGAGGTCAAGGCATCGGGCGGGATCTCAGTCTCGAACGCCAGCCTGCACGTCCTGACCGCCGGTCGCCGGTTCCTCGCGCCAGAGCGCCGCATCATCGACTGGTACTAGCCAACCGCCAGGCATCTCGCCCCTCGTCCGCCGATCCGCGCCGAGAACCGATCGTCGTCCAAAGCCAACCGGGGAGGATCCGCACCGTGATCGAGGTTCGCCAGACCCATGCGCTTCGCGGTCCCAACGTCTGGGCGCGGATGCCGGTCATCCATCAGATCGTCGACCTCGGGGAGCTGGAGGACCGGCCGTCGAACAAGGTGCCCGGCTTCTACGACAAGCTGATCGCGATGATCCCGTCGCTCTACGACCACGGCTGCTCGATCGGCCGGCCCGGCGGCTTCCTAAAGCGGCTGCGGGACGGGACCTGGATGGGGCACGTCCTCGAGCACGTCGCGATCGAGCTGCAGAACCTGGCCGGCGGTGAGGTCCGCCGCGGCCTGACCCGGGCGACGGGCGAGCGGGGCGTCTACAACGTCGTCTTCCAGTACGAGCAGGAGGATGTCGGCCGCGCGGCTGGCGAGCTCGCCCTTCGCCTGTTGAACCACCTCATCTACGATAGCGAGCCGGAGTTCGACTTCGTCCACGAGCTCGAGCACCGCATCATCAAGGTCGCCGAGCAGCTCGCCTACGGGCCGTCAACCGGTGCGATCGTCGCCGAGGCGCAGCGCCGCGGCATCCCGGTCCTGCGGCTGGATACACGCCGGTCGCTGGTGCAACTCGGCCACGGCAAGTACCAGCGCCGGGTCTGGGCGACGGTGACAAGCCAGTCGGCCAACATCGCGGTCGACATCGCCTCGAACAAGGAGCTCACCAACCGGCTGCTCCACGAAGTCGGCATCCCCGTGCCGAGAAGCGTGATAGTCACCAGTGCTGACGATGCCGTTCGCCAGGCGGGCCGGATCGGCTACCCGATTGTGCTCAAGCCGCTCGACGGCAACCACGGCCGTGGCGTCTGCATCAACCTCCGGGACGAGGAGGAGGTCCGCGAGAACTTCCCGATCGCCTATGGCGAGAGCCGCAACGGCACAGTCATCGCCGAGACCTTCATCACGGGCAAGGACTACCGGATCCTCGTCGTCAACAATGAAGTCGTCGCAGTGGCCGAGCGCGTGCCGGCTCACGTCGTCGGCGATGGTGTCCACACCGTCGAGGAGCTGATCGAGATCACCAACGCCGATCCGCGCCGCGGCGTCGGTCACGAGAAGATCCTGACCCGGATCTCGATCGACGCCCAGACCCTCGAAGTGCTTGAGCGGGCGGGGAAGGCTCTCTCGTCCGTGCCGGAGGTCGACCAGGTGATCCAGCTCAAGCTGACCGGCAACATGAGCACCGGCGGGACGAGCATCGACCGGACCGACGACATCCACCCGGACAACATCGAGATATCGCGGCAGGCGGCGATGGTCGTCGGCCTCGACATCGCCGGGATCGACTTCATCGCGCCCGACATCAGCGAGTCGGTCCGGCAGGCCGGCGGCGCGATCTGCGAGGTCAACGCCGGCCCCGGCTTCCGGATGCACACGCACCCGACGGAGGGCCACCCGCGACTCGTTGGCCGCGCCGTCGTCGACATGATGTTCCCGTCCCGCGCCCAGAGCCGGATCCCGATCGTCGCCGTGACCGGGACGAACGGAAAGACGACGACCTCGCGGATGATCGCGCACATCATGAAGACGTCCGGCCGCAAGGTCGGGCTGACCTCGACCGACGGCATCTACATCGACGGCACCCAGATCATGGCCGGCGACATGAGCGGTCCGCAGAGCGCCCAGATGGTGCTCAAGAACCCGTCGGTCGACTTCGCCGTGCTGGAGACGGCGCGGGGCGGCATCATCCGCTCCGGCCTCGGCTTCGACCGCTGCAACGTCGCCGTGGTGACGAACGTCGCCAGCGACCACCTCGGCCTCAAGGGCATCGACACGCTGAGCGACCTCGCCAAGGTCAAGGCGGTCGTCCCGCAGGCGGCGCTCCGCGACGGGGCGAGCGTGTTGAACGCCGACAACGATTGGACCGTCGAGATGCAGCGGACGGCCCGCGGCGAGATCGTCTTCTTCAGCATGGACGAGGACAACCGGGTCGTCCGGGACCATCTCCGCGAGCGCGGCAAGGCGGTCGTCCTCAAGCAGACCCGGCAGGGCGAGATGATCACCCTGATCGAGCACCGCCGCGAGACGAGCCTGCTCTACGCCAGCCAGATCCCGGCGACCTTCGACGGCCGGATCCGGGTCAACATCGCCAATGCCCTGGCGGCGACGGCGGCGGCCTTCGCGATGGACGTCCAGCTAGAGCAGATCCGGCTCGCCCTGCGGACCTTCGACAATACGTTCTTCCAGACGCCTGGCCGCTTCAACATGATGGAGCTCGACGGCCGCCGGATCGTGATGGACTACTGCCACAACGTCGCCGGGCTGGAAGGTATGGTCGACTTCGTCGAGCGGATGGACGCGAAGAACACGTATGTCATGATCGCGATGCCCGGAGACCGGTCGAACGAGGACATCCGGGCTTTCGGCAATCTGGCTGGCCGGAGCTTCTCCAGCATCGTCATCCGCGAGGACGCCAACCCGCGGGGCCGTGCCCGTGGCGAAGTCGCGTCGTTGCTGTACGACGCGGTGATCGAGGGCGGGCTCGCCACCGAATCGGTTGAGATCGAGACCGACGAGATCGCGGCGGCGATGAAGACGCTTGAGCGGTCCGACCGGGACGACCTCGTGGTCCTGCTCGTCGACCAGCCCAAGGTTGTCTGGCAGGCGCTCAGTGGTCGTGCCGCGCCGCTTTAGAGTGATTCTCCGGTCAGCGCGACACACGTTTCGTAGCGGCGAAGTTTACGAGCCACGCCGTCACAGTGGCCTTCGCCGCAAGGCGAGATGGTCTCAGCGACCGCGTTGTCACTTTGAACTCACCGTTGCCGTACACCGCTACCACTGCGCGGAGCGACGCCTGACGGAGCGAACAAGGCCAGCGAAGCGAGAGCCGCGTCACTCCACCACGGCCCCGGGTTGACGGGATCAAACCCCACTGGGCCTCGCCGTGGCTGCCCGGTTAATTCGCTGGTTCCTCGCTGAGAGCCGCAAGACGATCCGCGACGGCCTTCGGGTCGTCGGACGCCATGATCGCCACGACGTCGCCCGGTCTGAGTTCCGTCAGCGAACGTTCGATCGCCCTGATCTCGTCGGTCTCCAGGGCGAGTACCTGACCACCGGCCACCCTGACGCCCTCGTCCATGAGCGCCGTCGTATCACCCGGTGCCCGACCACGCAGGTAGTTCGGCGTGTCCCGGGGAATGACGAGCGACGACGCCTCCGCCGACATCCGGCCGAGGGCCCGGAACGTCTCGTCTGGGCGGTCGCCCGCCGTCCCGACGATCAACCAGAGCCGGCCGTCGTCGCGGACGAGCGTCCGGGCGAGATGGATCAGCTCGGCGAGTCCGGCTTCATTGTGGGCGTAGTCGGCCAGGTACGTCGCGCCACGGATCGAATAGACGTTGAGGCGGCCGGGATTGAGGTCTGGGCTGCTGCTGAATGACCGGAGCCCGGCGGCGATCTCCTCGACGGCCAGTCCACAGCCGAGCGCGATGCCGACGGCGCAGAGGACGTTCTCGACCATGTGCCGGGCGACGCCGCCGAAGGTGAGCGGGGCGTCGGAGACGGCGATGATCGCCGTGGTCCGCGAGCCAAACCGCTCGACGATCTGGCCGTCCTCGACCGCGACCACCCGACCGCCGGAATGGAGCTGATTGGTCAGTTCCGACGTGAGCGGTCGCTGCGTCAGGAAGCAGATCCTGGCTTCGACGCCGGCCCGCTGCTCGAAGACGAGCGGGTCATCGGCGTTGATCACCGCCCAGCCGTCGGGCCTCGTCGCCCGCAGGACGGTGCCCTTGACGCGAGCGAGGGACCGGGTCGTCAGGATGCCGTAGTCGCCGAGGTGGTCGGCGCTGATGTTCGTCATCGCCGAGACATGGGCCCGGTCATAGGCCAGCCCACGCCGCAGGATGCCCCCGCGGGCGGTCTCGAGGATGGCCCAGTCGAGGTCGTCGCGATTGATCAGCCGGCGGGCGCCGGCCGGGCCGGACCAGTCGCCCGACTCGATCTCCTCGCCCTGGATATAGACGCCGCTCGTCGAGCTCCAGCCGATCGAGCGCCCGGCCTGGCTCAGGATGTGGGCGACCAGGCGGGTCGTCGTGGTCTTGCCGTTGGTCCCGGTGATCGAGACCAGCCGCGGCGGTCCGTCGCCAACGTGAATCAGTTCCGGTGCGTCTTCGGTATCAGCTGCCGTCCTCTGGGCCACATGGATGGCCCCCCCGAGCGCCCGGACGCGATCCCCGTCCAGCGGCCAGTCACCGAGGGCCTGCGTCGTGACATCGACTGCCAGGTTGGCGATCGCCTGCGCCACTCGACGGCGCTGCCAGGCGAAGGCGACCACGATTCGGGTCTCGATATCGCCGGGCTCGAGCGCGATCCCGACCGGCGACGAACCGAGCGATTCGACGGCCGCCCGCACCGTGGTCGTCAGGCACCGGGCGACGATCGAGCGCGCGTCATCCCGGCCAGGCTCGACCGCCCAACCGGCGGCGATGACGCCGAGGAGCGTCGACAGACGTTCCTCCCAGGCTGGCCCCGGGACAGTTTCCTCCAGGTCGAACTCGACCTTGATGGCCGGGACCGTCAGATAGGGGTTCGGTCCTTCCAGCTCGCGGATCTCGATCAGGTGCATGGTGAACCCCGGGAGCAAGTGCGGGACGATCAAGGAACGGTCGCGGCCAGCGGAGGGGATTGTAGCGGCAGCGCTGCTCGCAGAATGCGGGTGATCGGTTGACGTCGAAGCATCGCACCGGGCCCAGCATGAAAACCGGCACGACACCTTTCGCGCAACTCCGGCGGAGAGCCAACGGGGAGCAGCATACTGGTAGACTCAGGCGGACCAGAGCGGGATCACCACCCAGGAACAACGTCGGCTCTTCGAGGGTGATCGCCATCGATGAGCCACCGACCACGATGGAGTCGATCCGCCATGAGCGCAAACCCCACCGACGGACCATCGACCACTCCGGCACGGTCACCGTCCCACCGGCGCGGCGGGCTCGGGCGTGGGATGGCTGCCCTGATCCCGACCGGACCTGACGGGGAAGGGCAGTCCTCCGGCCCTTCGCTGCCGTCGCTGACCAGCGTGGCGATCGACGCGATCCGGCCGAACCCCTACCAGCCCCGGACGCGGATGAACGAGCGTCAGCTGCTGGAACTGGCCCAGTCGATCCGGGAGCACGGCGTCGTCCAGCCGCTGATCGTCACCCGGGGCCAGCAGCCGGACACCTACACCCTGATCGCCGGGGAGCGGCGCTGGCGGGCGTCCCAGCGGGCAGGGCTGGAGCAGGTCCCGGTCGTCGTCAAGGACGCGGCGCCCCAGGAGATGCTGGAGCTGGCGCTGGTCGAGAACCTCGTCCGGGCCGACCTCTCGCCACTGGAAGAGGCACTCGCCTACCGGCAGCTCATCGACGAGTTCGGCCTGACCCAGGCGACGGTCGCCGAGCGCGTCGGCCGCTCCCGAGTCAGCGTCACGAACACGTTGCGACTCCTCGGCGCGCCCGAGCAGATCCAGGAGGCGCTGGGCGAGGGCACGATCACCGAGGGCCACGCCCGGGCCCTGCTCGGCCTGGTCAACGCGCTCGATCAGGTCGCCGCGCTCGGCATCGTCATCGATCGCGACATGACGGTCCGGCAGACCGAGGCCCTCGTCCGGCGCTGGCTGGCCGAGGGGCCGCAGGTCGAGACGGCGCCGGCCGAGCGCGACGGCGACGAGATCCGGGTCGAGGACCGCTTCCGCGGCGCCCTCGGCGCCCGGGTCACCTTCCGCCGGACAGCGCGGGGCGGAGGCGCGATGACGATCCACTACTCGTCGTCAGAGGAGCTCGACAGCCTCTACGACCGTCTCATCGGCGAGGATGTCTGGTAACGGTGCGGACGCTACCCGCCGAAGTCCGAACAGCCCTGGGTCCGATCACGGATCGAGTGAATCTCGCCCGTCGTCGCGTCAATCTCCATCTCGATGGCGTTGACACCCGGATGGGCGCCATCGCGGTACGTGACGAGCCAGGATGCACCGGACAGATCGGCCGGCGATGCGATCGGGGAGCCGACGATCGACAACGGATCCGCGACCGGCGTTCCCGATTCGATCACGGGTGTGTCCGACCGGTTGATCGGCGTCGCGGTCGAACGCGGCTTGGGAGTGGCGATGACCGGGACGGAGATCAGCGTGATGTAGGTCTCGTGTCGGTCGATCGGGCACTGAGACCGGAACGCCTGGCCATAGCTCTGCTCGGCGATCTCCACGGCTTTCCCGGATGTGATGTTGGTCCGGGCGACGGGCAGTGGGCCTGAACCAGAGTTCGAAGTTTCCCACTGCTGCGTCTCAGCCGTGACGATCTCGCCGGAATAGCGCTCGATCACGATCGATAGCAACGTCCCGCCGGAGCCGGAACCGTCCACGAAGGCGAAGCGGACCCAGCCGCCTGGCGGCAGTTCCGCCGGTCCGGGCGTCTGTGGGTCGAGCGGCCAGTCGGCCTGGAGACTGGCGAAGGTGAGGGTCGCGGCCGGGTTCCACGTCCGGGCCCCGGCGAGCGCGGTCACGTAGGCGGCCTCGATCGTCAGTGGACCATCGGGCTGGCTGACGGCAGCGGCGGTCGTGACCGGGACCTCGTCCCCCGGTGATCGCTCGACCCGGACGAGATTGGCCGCGCCAAGCCCGACCATCGCCAGCAGGATGACGACTGCCAGTCCGAATCTCCAGCTCCGCACGACGGTCTTCTCCTTCTTCAGGTCAGCCCCGGTTTCAAGCGAACGCCGTCGTAGTGCCTCGCTGGCCCGTTCAGACCTGACGAACGATATACGTCGGAGACGACACGGCCATCGTCGCCCCTGCTTCCTCATCCTCGTCCGGCGCGAGACCGATCGGCTCCCACCCGGCAAGGGCGAGTTCGTTCCCGATCGTCTCCTGCGTGTACTGATCGGCCTGCCAACGCAGATCCTGCATGCCAGAGGGAGGCTCAACGATCGGGACCAGCTCGGAGCGCACGGTCTCGACGTGTTGGCCATCGTCCAGAACGACCACGAGTCGAAGCAGTCCGACCACCGCCCGGTCCGACCTACTGTCCGGAACGGAAACGGTCCCGGTCACCCGGCCGAAGCGCATGCCGGCCCCCTCCAGGTCTCATCCAACCATCACCGCACCGCCCCACCGGTCTCGACCAGGACGCCAGGCGCCTCGACCACGTCCAGCCGCTGGGCCGGTTCGCTGTGGACGAGGATCCGGCCGGGAAGGGTCAGGGCGATCGCGGAGCCAATCAGGGTCAGCGGGGCGACGATCAGCAGCGCGTTCGGGATGCCGACCTGGTCGGCGACCAGGCCGGTGATCGGAACGCCGATCCCGCCCGTGATGAAGCCGAGCCCGAGGATCAGGCCCGACGCGACGCCAGCCCGCCCCGGTAGCAGCCGCTGCGCCGCGGCCAGCGGGACGGCCAGCCCAGCGTCCCCGAGGAACCCGAACGCCATCGCGAAGAGGAAAGCCTGTGGCCCGGGGAACTGGGTCAGCAGAATCAGCGGGATGACCAGGAGCGAGAAGCTGCCCACCAGCAGGCGGCGGGCGCCGATCCGGTCGATGAACAGCCCCCCCATCAGCGTCCCGATCGCCCCGGACAGGATCGTCGCGGTGGTCAGGGTCGCGTAGAAGGTCGCCGAGTACCCCAGATCGTGAAACCAGGTCGGCAGGAACTGGAACACGGACAGGACCAGCCATGACCGCAGCATGACGATCGAGATCACGCGGGCGAGAAGCCCCCATGGCGGCGGCTGTCCGCTCTGCTCCAGAGTCCCGGCCGCCAGCGAGACCGTTCGCTGGGCGTCGTTGACCCGGCCCATCTGCCGGTAGATCAGGACGGCGACGATCGAGGCCGGGACGATCAGGAACAGCAATCCCCGATCGCCGCCGGTGGCGAAGAGCAGAGCCGCCACAATCGGCCCGAGACCGAATCCGAACGAGCCGCCGAAGGTGTAGACCGACAGCGCCGTCGTTCGCCGGGCGCCCGGTGTAACGGCGGCCGCGTTAGTCGCTCCGAACGGGTGGTAGGCGCCGGAGCCGATCCCGGCCAGGAACGCGAGAACGATCAGCATCTCGTAGGTCGGTGCCAGTGCCCAGCCGGCGGCGAACGTCCCGCCCCAGACAAGCGCCATTGGGGCGAACCAGCGGCGCGGGAATCGGTCGCAGATGTAGCCGAACAGCGGCTGCGAAACCGAGGCAGCGCCCGTGTAGGCCAGCACGATCAGCCCTACCTCGGCATTGGAGAGCGAGAAGGCGTCCTTCGCCCGCAGGACCAGGATCGGGAGGACGCCGCCGATCAGGTCGTTGGTGAAGTGGCCGAGCATCAGCGTCAGCAGTGGGCCGTACAGCAGCAGAATTCGACGTCGATCCACGATCTCGCCCTCGATCCACTGCGGCATCGCCCGGCGGACCGGTCATCACCATCCGGTACCGAGTCAGGTCGCTAGGATACCAGCGCCTCGCTCCGCCGATGGCCGCACCACGGATCGGCTCACGATGCCGCGGTCATCATCGGCAGCTTGGACGCCGCGGCCTATAATCATGGACAGACATTCTGGACGTGGGGCCGTGAGTCCGGTGCTCGTCGTCACACGAAACGGCAGGAGATACCCGTGTCCGCTGACACCATCAACCGGCTCGATTCCATACGCCACCGGCTGGATCGTATCAAGGTGCGACTTTGACTTGCCGGGCTATGAGCGCGAGATAACCGACCTCGAACGCCAGAGCGGCGACCCGGAGATCTGGAACGATCCGGCCGGCGCGCAGGCGATGATGCGGCGGCTCGGCGAGATCAAGCAGCGCGTCGGGCGCTGGCAGGCGATCGAGCAGTCGTCGAGCGACCTCGGCGAACTGGTCGAGCTCGCCGAAGGCGACCCCGAGATGACCGCGCAGATCGCCGAGGAGACGGGGGAGCTGTCGGAGCAGATCGACGAGCTCGAGCTTGAACTCTCCCTGACCGGCCCGTACGACGCCTCCGACGCGCTGATGATCGTCCACTCGGGCGAGGGTGGCGTCGATGCCCAGGACTGGGCTTCGATGCTTGTCCGCATGTACCTGAAGTGGAGCGACCGGCGCGGCTTCAAGGGGCAGATCCTCGACGAGACCGACGGTGAGGAGGCCGGCATCAAGAACGCCACGATCGAGCTGAGCGGAACCAACGCCTATGGCCTGGCGAAGTCGGAGGCGGGCTCGCACCGCCTCGTCCGGCTGTCCCCGTTCGACTCGGCCCACCGGCGCCACACCGCCTTCGCCCTGGTCGAGGTCATCCCGCAGGGGACCGAGAGCGACCACACGATCGAGATCCGGCCGGAGGATGTCCGGGTCGACACCTATCGCGCGTCCGGGGCCGGCGGTCAGCACGTCAACAAGACCGAGTCGGCGATCCGGATCACGCACCTGCCGACCGGTATCGTCGTGACTTGCCAGAACGAGCGCAGCCAGACGCAGAACCGGGAGAGCGCCTACAAGATCCTTCGGGCGCGGCTGCTTGAGCGCAGGCTGCAGGAGGACGCCGACGAGATCTCCCGGATCAAGGGCGATCACACCGCCGCCGGTTTCGGCAACCGGATCCGCTCGTACGTCCTCCAGCCCTACACCCAGGTCACCGATCACCGGACCGATGTGTCGATCGGCGACACCGCGGCCGTCCTCGACGGCAAGATCGATCCGTTCATCAACGCCTACCTGCATCAGCAGATGGGAACGGGGACGCTGGACTGATCCCCGAGCCTCGATCTCGAACCCACAAGGAGCCCGGATGTACTGGACCAAGCGGCATGTCCTGGTCTGCACCTCGCAGCACTGTCAGCAGAAGGGCGCGATGGACGTCGTTGGGCTGCTGCGGCTCCAGATCGTCCGGCAGAAGCTGGATACCGAGATTCTCGTCAACAACTGCGGCACGATCGATCTCTGCGACATCGGACCGAACATGGTGATCTACCCGGACAACATCATCTACGGCGGCGTGAAGAAGACCGATCTGCCGGAGATCATCGAGTACCTCAAGGGCGGGCCGGTCGTCGAGCGGCTCCTCGTCGGCCCGGACAGCCCGGCCGAACGGGATCGTCGCGATCTGTATCTAGCCGTCACCGGGCAGGGCAATCCGCTTCCGGCTCCGGTGTTCGACGCGGTGGCGACGGAGCGTGGCTTCGACCAGCCCTGGGTCGCCGAGCAGCAGCGCCGCGGGTTCATCGCCCGGAAACCCGGTGCCGACGGCGGAGTCGAGACCATCACCGTGACCAAGAAGACCCGTGATCGCTACCGACTCACACCGGCGTCATAGAAGCGTGATAGCGCTCTGATAGAGTGATGGAAACGTTAAGGCGCGGCCGCGCTGTCGCGTCGCCCTGAGCCGAGGATCCGCGATCTTGAGCGATACCAGGCACGAGACGAGCACGCCGGTCATGACGAGAGAAGAGGGCGAGAGCGGCGACCGGCCGATCAGCGAGTTGATCGTTCGGGCAGAGTCCGCCGCGGCCGGTATACCCTCCTCCGCTGACACCGCGCGGGGTCGGCTGCGCCTGTCGCGCCAGATGTGGGTCCGGATCGGGCTGGCCGCGGTCATCGTTGCCGCCGCACTGTTCACGAACCGCTCCTTCCTCGGCTGGGGGCTGTTCGCCGTCCTCGCCGTCCTGTTCATGCCCGTCAGCCGTTTCCGCTCGTTCATCCTCGCCTTCGTCCCCTACGGCGCGATCTGGGCGATCTTCACGTTCCTCCGGTCCTTCGCCGACGAGACGCCGCTGGCCCGCCTCGTCAATCTCCGCGTCCTCCACTTCGAGCGCTGGCTGTTCGACGGCCAGATCCCGACCATCACCCTGCAGTCCGACTTCTTCGATCCGGACCGGTTGCACTGGTGGGACTTCTACTTCACCTTCATCCACTGGTCGTACTTCCTGGTGCCGCATGTCCTCGCCTTCCGCCTCTGGCAGAAGTACCCTGACGTCTTCAAGCGATTCATCGCGGCGCTGACGATCCTGCTCTCGGTTGGGCTGGCGATCTATTTCCTGATCCCGACCAATCCGCCGTGGCTGTCCGACGACAGTAGCACCGCCGCCGCACCGACCGTCTCGCGGGTTATGGAGACGGTCGTCGCCCAGCTTGGCAGCGGGCTCTACGAGGCGAGCTACAAGGTCGTCGGCGAATCCAACCCGATCGCGGCGATGCCGTCGATCCACCTGGCGATCACCTTCCTGCTGATCTTCCCGGCCGGCTACTTCGGCAAGCGGTGGCGGATGCTGGCGATCTTCTACGCGCTCTCGATGGGAGCCGCTCTCGTCTACCTCGGTGAGCACTACGTCACCGACATCGTCGTCGGCGCCTCGGTCGCGTCCTACGGCTGGTGGGCCGCCGGCGCCTGGGTCCGACAGATCGGCCCTCGGGTGGACGCCCAGATCCGCTCCCACCGCGCCGCCGGACAGCCCGGAGCCGAGGCGAAGGCGCCCTCGGGCTCCCCAACAAGATAGGGGGTTTCCGGTCCGGGTCGCGAGTTCCTGCCGCCTGTCCAAGCAGACAGTGACCTACACCGGATCGACGGCGTCCTCGCGCAGCGGCGCTTCCTGGACCATCTCGGCCACGAGTTCGGCGGTCCGGCGGTCCAGGGCCGGCATCAGGCTTCGCCCCGCCCGCCCGATGCGATCCAGGACCGCACCGAGGTCGTCGACGGGTGGCAGGACGGGCCCGACCGACTCGCGGAGTTCGGTCCGGTACCAGCTTCCGATCCGCCGGCGCACGCGGTTGACGGACGGCGGCAGCCGACCGGCCGCGTAGGCCGCCCGGTCGATCTTCTCGCGCAGTTCACCGGCGATGATCGGCAGCCCGGCCACCTGCTCGACAGCTTCCCGCTGGCCACGGATCAGGTCAGCGTCGCGGTCCCACTCCCGAACGAGGTCGATCGCCGAAGCGGCGTGGGAACGACGGTCTTCGAGATCGTCGCCGATGATGTCGTAGTCCACCTCATACCGCTCTCCGTCCCCGAGGAGCGGTCGGCGCTCGTCCGACTGGATCCCGGCGACCGACCGGACCAGCCGGAAGTAGTAGAGCGATGCGAGCAGACTCTCCTCGATCTCGACTGGCAAGCCGTCGATGCTGGCGATGCTGGAGATCAGGTTGCCGCCGGGAACCGGCCCAAAGAACTCGTCGGCGGGTGCATCGATCAACATGACCTGATCCGGGCGCACGCTGGGCCGTAGCATCCCCGGCTGCCCCTTGAAGATCAGCCGGGTCAACGGGTAGTCCGGGCAGAGGAACATGCCGTCGAGGACGACAACATCGTCCGGAACCGGACCGGTGATGGGCTCGAGCAGATTACGAAGCTGGAGGAGGTCGCTGACAACGCTGGCGCTGACCTGTCGCGGCTTGGCCGTCTCCGCCGAGAACTTGGCGTCGAGGCCCTGGACGATCGTCTCGTCGTCTTCGGTCCCGAGGACCAGGAAGTCGGGATTCTGCAGGCCACGCTTCGACGCGGTCGCGGCGACGGCCGGGATGTCGTCCAGCCGGACGACCCGCGTGATCCGGAACGGATCGCCGCCACCCGGTGCGCTCTGCTCAGCCCCGTTCCAGGCCCGGACCGCCTGGGCGCACATGGCCGCCCACCGGTCGCCGACCGCGCCGCTCGACTGCCCGCGGTCGGCCAGAGCCATGATGCGGCGGTCGAGGCAGGCCGTTACGAGTGTCCTGCCGGGCAGCTTGTCCGAGACGATCTCCACATCGCGCGTCACAGGACCTCCGTCCTCGATCGATCCTCGGCCATCATCGGAGCCCATATCGGCATAATGTTAGACTGCTGAATCGAATCGAAGCACGCTGACCGCGGCCTGGATTCTTCATCGCCAGGGAGCGGCGCTCGCATCGGGGGCCATCTCATCCCATGTCCAACCCAAACCACGCCGCTGCCGGTCCGGACTGGCCGCCGATGCCATCCCCACTCGACCCATTCCTCCGTCAACTGCTGCGGTTCATCGCCGACCGCGATGGCCATGTCTCCCACACCGTCTTCCTTAGGGATAGACCGGACGGCGGCACCTGGCCTGCCGGGTTCCTCGAAGTCATCCTGACGAGCGCCAGGGCCCGCAACTTCCTCCGAACCATGCGCGGTACCGGGCAGACCCGGCACCACATGCTGACCGAGACCGCTCGTCGCTGGCTGTCCGATACGGCTCCACCCAGCCCGGTGGGAGCCGACGGAGTCGACCCTTCGACCCCTTGAGCGGCCCGTTCCGACCGATCTCCACGGCACGGTCAGGATGCCACCACCGCTGGCAGGTTCGCCGTCGCCGTTGGTCGGCGTTGAGCTGACGCCGCCCCGGACCAGAAGCGAACGCCCGGCGGGTGGAGCATCAGCAAGACTGTCAGCGCCGCTCCGACGATCGATGCCAGCCGCCCAAGGATGTCCAGCGCGTCGACGGCGTAGACGAGCTCGACGTTGACACGACCGGCTGGAACCTCGACGCGCATCCGACCCGACCCATCGCGAGTGATGTCGGCTGGCTGGCCATCGACCGTCGCCCTCCATCGGGGGAACCACGTCTCCCGAACGGTGACCGTCCCGGCGCCGCCGTCGACCGTGGCCGTAATCCGTTGGTTCCCGACACTCGACTGGATGGTGGTGCCGGCCGCGCTGGTCACGACCGGAACGCTGTCCCGCACCTGATAGATCGCGTAGCCCGGTCCAACTTGCCGGACGAGGTCGTCCTCCCGATCGGCCAGCGCCTCGACCTGCGGCGTGAGCGCGATCACGGCTCCTACCCCGTGGCGGGTGAGCTCGTCGGACCGCATGGCGTCGTCGAGCGAGGTCGGCGCGATCGCCTGCCCGTCGTACTCCAGGTCCGGGGAACGGTGCCAGGTCTGCCAGAGCCAGAGCCAGTCGTTGTACCGGAGCGGTCGGTCGGTTGCCATTGGCGTCCACATCGGCTGATGCCAGCCGAGCTCGCTCCCGGCGATGAAGATCGCCGTGCCGGGCGCCGCGACCCGGTCCGCCGCCTCGACCGCGAGGAGCAGGTCCGCATACTCGCCGGTGGCCGTCGTCTCGACCGGGAACATGCTCTGGTCGGCGACGGGCAGGGACGCTGGGGGGCGAACGATGACGAAGATGGCGAGCAGCGCTGTGACAACGAGCAGACCGCCACTGACGATACCCGCCAACCCGCCAGTTCGCGTAACGAACCTCACCGCCGCCATGACGGCCGCCGCGGCGAGATAGATCATCAGGAACCGCTGGAACGGCATCAGCCTGGTCGCTTCGAGTTGCGCGATCACTCCACCGTCTGGTCCCAGCCCACCCAGGGCGATCGTCGCGACGACGTAGCAGACGAGCGTGTAGGCCGCGGCCATCGGCGCCGGCCGGTCCCGATCGAGCAACGCCAGCCCGAAGCCGATGATCCCAAGCACCATCACCGGCCATGAGACGGCGTTGACCGACGACTGCCAGAAGGCGGGGAGGCCATCGTAGAACTGGTACTGGATGAACTCGTAGAGGCCGCTGAAGCGAAGCGAACTCAGCCAGAGCGGCGCCGAGAGCAGCAGGCCCGGAACCGCGACGACCGCAGACCGGACCACGAGTTGCCGCACGGTTTCCCGGGTCACTCCCCGCTGGATCAGCACGCTCGCGATGATGCCGAGCCCGACGCAGACCAGGGCGATGGTGGAGCGCGTGTTCGTCGCGACGGCGAAGACGCTCAGTCCGATCGAGAGCAACAGCGTCGCCCGTGACGGTTGAAGCACGAAGGCGAGCAGCGCGGCGAGGAAACCGAACGCCGCGACGTACGCCGTAACGTTGGTGATCAGCCCCCACTCGACCGTCTCGGTGTACCCCCCGCTCCACCACTCGCCGGGGACCGCAAGGTGCGCGACCAGCCCGAGACCGGCGACGGGGATCGCGATCCGGTCCCGGCGCCCCAGACCGGCGAAGGCGAGGACCGGCGCCAGGAAGATGCCGATGACGACCAGCTTGAACGCCGACGCGATCGACAGTGTTCCGAGCGAGATCGCCCAGACCATGACGGTCAGCCACGGCACGCCGAGGGGATAGAACTCGACCGGATAGCCGCCCTCATGGCTCCCGACCCAGCGCAGAATCTGGCCGTCCCGAAGGCTATCGAGCAGCGTCTGGGCCCGGGCGACATGGAAGGGATGATCGACCGTTGCGAACGTGTTGGGCACCTTCATGAGCGAGCCGTCGGCTGATTGAACGGTCGCGGTTAGATGTGTCGCGCCGAGGTGCCAGGCCGACCAGACGAGCAGCGCGACGATGAACACTAGCCACACGACCGAGACCGGGTCCCGGATGACACCTCGGAGCAGCCTGTCCGACGAAGACCCTGGCACCGGCTCTGTCGCATCGGTGAACGATGAGTGAACGATGTGGTCGCCGTGAACCGTCGAAGAAGCGTCAGTCACCAGAGACGGTGTCCGATTCCTGCCCGTCGCCGAGGCCGGTCGCCCACTCGCGGCGGGACGGGACGAAGACCAGCGTGACGATCATGACGAAGGCGGCGAAGAAGGCGACCGTCGAGACGAGCAGGATGCCGCGAGTCAGGTCGATCGAGCCGAAGTCCGGCGCCCGGTCCCACATCGTCCGCCAGACATCCATGATCGTCTCCCGGCGAAACCGGCGTATTCCGTTGTATGCGCCTTCGTCGATCAGCCGGTTGAAGGTAACGTTTCTGGCCAGGATCGTACCGAAGAGGAGGTAGACGAGGCTGGCGACGATGACGACGCCGATAACGATCGTCCGGACTGACCGCGACCAGATCGACTCGACGGGGGCCAGGTGCGGGACCGGCGCCGACGTCACATCAACGGTCGCTCCGATTATCGCCGGTTCCATCTCCTCGCCGCTGTTGGCGCCGACAACAGGGGCAATATCGTCACGGGAAAGGTTGCTGTCGTCCTGCTCAAGGTCTCGGTTCACGGTTACAACCAGTAGTACGGGATGACGTATGAGGTCACCACGAATACGTTGAGGACCACCAGGCCGGTGATCAGGACGGTGCTGGCGGCCGGATGCCAACGGACCGGTAGGATGGACCGCAAGCCCAGCATGAGGAGAATCGCGAGGGCGTTGATGACAGGGAAGAAGTAACGGGCCTGAGTCAGGGCGAACTGCGTTCCGAACTGAACGGTGGCGAGGTAGCCAACCGCGCAGGCGACGAGCATGATCGCGAGCGCCCAGAACTGCCACCGGGCGAGACGACCGACCCGGTCACCGGGCGCCGAGCGGTAGAGCGACCGGAAGCTGAACAGGAGGAACCCGATCGCCGCCACGATCGTCGGCACGGCGATGATCTGCATCAACAATGGATCGAACGGCAGGACCTTCCAGCCGAATTCGCCCCACATCTCGCTGAACCGAAGCCTGAGGAAGTTCGTGCTGGTGAGCAGGCCGAAGAATGTTCCCTCGGGCCGGTTCCATCGGCTCTGCAACTCGAGCACCTGTGGCAGGGCAGTGAAGTTGCCATACGTGCGATACATATGGATGTACCACGGCGCCGACAGCGCGACTGCTGGTGCGGCGATGACGAGACCGGTCCGGATGAACCGGGGAAGCGTTTCCCGGAACTGGACGATCGATCGGAACGAGATCAGTGTCAGCATCGCGACCCCGATGATCGCGGCAGCCGTAATCGACGTCGATTTGGTGATGATCCCCAGGCCCAGCGCGAAGCCGATCAGCAGGGACGTCCGCATCGGGAACTGGTCGCGGATCGCCCGGACCACGAGGAAGAGGATCCAGCTGTAAGCGGCGATCGCGACGATGTCGTTGTTGACCATCGTCGCCTCGTAGGACACCTGCGTCTGGAGGGCGACGAAGGCCGGCACCGTGATCAGCATGAACGTGTCGCGAGGGAAGATGAGCCGAGTGGTGAGATAGGCAAGGAGGATCACGGCCAGACCGAAGGGGATCGCCGCCAGCCGCAGCAGATAGAGCTGCGTCTCGACGCTCGCTCCTGCCTGCTCGCTTAGCCAGTAGATCGGCGCCATCAGCAGGTAATAGAGGGGCGGATGGTTTGCGGCGTACTGAACGCCCTCCGCCTGGTAGATCAGCTCACCGTTCGAATCGCGACCGTAGTTCGTAACCCTGACAGAGTCGGCGGTGAACGTCGGGTTCGTCGGGTCACACCACCATTGCAACGTATACCGGCAATATTGGTAGAGCTCGACCGGCAGTTGATCGATATAGGGATTCCGGTACGGCACGCGCGAGTTGTCACGGGAGGCGAGATTGGAGGCGACGGCCGACGGATCCTGAAGCAGCGATGGCACCTGATGCTCATCGACGACCGTTCGAATATATGAGTAGTGAGCGGTCTCGTCATGACCGGAGAACGGGGGGAAGATGAAGACGAAGACCAGTGCCTTCGCGACGTAGAGCAGGACGAGGGCGGCGAGGAACCGCTGGTGCAGCGGAAACGCCATCAGTCGCATTCGCGTCCTGGCGGCGGTCGCGGTCCGGGCGACGGTCGCATCGGGTGGGCTGACGGAAACGGGTCCAGCGATCTCGGCCATTCACACCCCGCCGATCCACGTTGCGCAATCCGGAGAACACAGCGTCGCGGTTCCGGGCGACACAACCGACGTTCCGCGCACCGTCCCGACAACCGGTGACGACGAAACGGAGCAGGACGGCGCCATTGCCGCCCCACCGCTGTCATCCTACCCGATCGTGCCTACCCGATCGAGGCGGGCGTCGGTACTCGCTTGATCTCGTGGTAATCCTTGTCGGCGTTGACCTGATCGAGGTCGTGCTTCTCGCCGAGGATGTTCTTGGCAGCCAGCAGGCCGGTCTCGATCGAGTGGTCGGTATTGTTGTAGCGGAACGTGCCGTAGCGCCCGATGATCTGGAGGTTCTCGAACTGACCGATGAAGTTCTTGACCTTGTCCACGTGCGCCTCGTAGCCCGAGAGGTAGCTCGGATAGGCCCGCGGCGCCCGGATCGTGAAGCCGCCGATGACCTCGTCCGGCTTGACCATGCTCATGTCCTCGTCCAGGTACCGAACGGTGCGCTCGACGAGCTCCTCCTCCGTCATACCCCAGATCTGGTCGCCGAACGAGCAGAAGTACTCGACCACGAGCGACGTGAACTCGTCGCTCGGGACCATCGCCGCGCTCCAGTTCTTCGGCTCGTGCCAGCGTCCGAACAGGATGTTCCTGTCGTGGACGTAGAGCCAGGTGTCATGGGTGACCTGCCGCTTCCTGATCATCAGGTTGACCGTGATGACGTTGCGGTACGTCAGCGACTTGGACGCCGCGATGACGTCGGGTGGCGCCACCGGGTCGATGATCTGGGCGAGCAGCGTCAGGGGGATCGAGGAGATGAACTGGTCGGCCTCGATCGTCTGCGGCCCGTTCTCGGTCGAGACGGTCATGTGGGTGATCCGGTTCCCCTCGCGGTGGACCTTCTCGACACCGGTGTTGAGGCGGATGTCGTTGCCCCAGGCGGTGATCCTGTCGGCCATCCGCTCCGAGAACCGGCCGAAGCCGTCCCGTGGGTACATGAACTCGTCGATGAGCGAGACGACGGCGCCCTTGGACGGGACCAGGGCGTCCTTGACGGCGGTCATGATCGACATGCCCTTGGTCCGCTGGGTCACCCAGTCGGCGCTCATCTCGGCCGGGTCGACACCCCAGACCTTGGTCGAGTAGCGCTCGAAGAACTGCTTGTAGAGCATCGGCCCGTACTGAAGGACGTAGCCATCCTTCATCGAGTTGATCTCGGCCGGCTTGATCCTGTTACGGACCTGGGTGATGCCGTAGTCGGCCATCGCCCGCGCGGCGAAGACTGGCCCCATCTCCTTGAGCGCGTTACCGACCTTGAGCGGGTAGTCGACGTAGTGGCCGTCGAAGTAGATCCGGCTAATCCGGTTGACCCAGAGGAGCTCCTCGGCGATGACCTCCTTGAAGAGGTCGTTCAGTTCCTCGCTCTTGGTGAACCACCGGTGGCCGCCGATGTCGAACTTGAATTGTCCGTACTCGGTCTCCTTGTGGATCGTGCGGGCCAGGCCGCCGACGAACGGCGCCCGCTCCACGACCGTGACCGGGACGCCGGCCTTGCTCAGGACGTAGGCCGAGCAGAGACCGCCCGGGCCTGCTCCCATGATGACGGTCGTCGGGCCGGCCTTGGAGGTTCCGGTAACGCCGTTCGCCGTGCCGGACTGGTCGGCGGGATCGGAGCCATTGGCATGCTGGCCGTTCTGCATCTGGAAGGGTCCCTTTCACGGCCGGTCCGCCGTTTGCTGCGTCGAAGGCTGGTCGTCGCGTTCCGTCTGGACCGCTCTGCCGCCTGGGACAGTTCGCTCGTGCGGCGGCCGCCCCGGATCGTTCCGAGGAAAGATGTCAAACGCACCGTGCGGGGCGCAAGGTGATCGGCGTTAACGCCACGTCAGGCGGCCAGATTGTACACCACGCAACACGACGGACGGGCGCGCAATCCGTTCCCGACCCAACGATTGGGATCAGAAACCATCGTCCCGCCGAACCGTGGCTGATCGGCCCCGGGATCGGCCCGCCCAGCTCGCGGTCAGCGTCGCGGCGGTCGTGACGCCGGATCCGACAAGCGTCAGGGCCATGAGCGAGAGCAGGATGGCCCGATCCGTAGCCGGAGCGAAGCCGATCCGGTACCCGTCGACTGCCGCCAAGAGGACATCCGCCGCCCGCAACGTCGAGAACGACTGAATTCCCCAGAGGGTCACGACGTCGTCCGCGTTGCGTGGACCGCGCTCGATCGAGACGTAGAACGTCTCGCCAGCGGAGTCCGGGATCCGTTCGAAGGCGACCGGCAGGTAGGTGTCGGAGAAGGCGGAGCGTGAGGCGGCGATTCGATCCCGGGGAACGGAGAAACCGACCCGGCGGACGACCTCGGGCCGGTCGAGGGACTGCACAGTCAGAACGAAGTCGTACCGGTCGTCCGGCGCGGGCACGCTGTAGGCCCGCAGGTCGAGCCCGACCCGGTCGAAGTTCGGGTAGTTGGGCCGAACCTGGCCGCCGAGGACAGCGATACTCCGGTTGAAATCGACGGTCTGCACGGAGCCGAACGGGGCGGCGTGCCGGACACTGATCGGCACCACCAACCCCGCGATCACAAGGAACGCCACCACCGCGAGTCCCGCCAGCATCGAGACAGTGATGATCGCCGGCGGCGGCGCATGGGGTCGGATCATGTCCCCGCCTCCGGCACGACGAGCTGACCACCCCCGGGACCGACGTAGTACGGGATGACGAAATCAACGGCGACGACGATATTCAGCACCACCAGGGCGACGACGAGTACGACTGGGATCAGCCACCGCCATCTTGCCGGGACCCAGGCGCCATAACCAACGACCGTCAGCAGCGCGAACCCGAACATCGCCGGAAAGGCGAACCGCGACTGGGTGAACTGGAGCGTGCCGACGTAGAGCACGGCGAAGATCATCAGGCCGATCGCCAGGACGGTCAGCGCCAGACAGCGAGACTGATACTCGTCGAAGACCGGTACGAGGGTCCGGGAACGGAGGGATGCGAGCTGTCGGACGAGGAGCGCCATCGCTCCGAGGGCCGCGACGCCCCAGCACAGATAGACGGCCAGGCTCGTGGCGTTGTCCCAGGGAATCTCCCGCCAGCCGTAGTTGCCCCAGAAGTCGTCCAGGCGACCGCGCCAGAACACCGGCGACGTCACCATCTCCTGGTACGTGCTGGCCGACAGGGCGTAGTCGCTGACCTCCTGGAGCCGGGCCGAGCCGGTTGGGTCGCCGTAGAGGTCAAGGTTGCGGAGGAACCACGGCACGATCGCCAGGATCGGTACGCCCAGCATCAGCAGGCCGCGGACGACCGTCTCACGGGCAACGCGATGGATTCCCGATCGACGCGTTGGTCCGGACCGGACCTGGTCCAGCGCCCCGATGAGGAGACCGGTGCCGAAGACCGGCAGGATCAGTCCGAAGCTGACCTTGGTCCAGAGCCCGGCCGCCGAGACCACGCCGATCGCGAGGGCGAGTCGCCATGAGAACCCTGCCCGGACCCCGCGGAAGGTGAGAAGGCAGCCCAGCGTCGCCAGCAGAACGACGAGGATGTCGTGGTTGACGATCGCGGACTCGAAGGCGAACTGGGGCTGGAGCGCGACGAAGACCGGCACGCCGATCCGGACGCTGGCATCGTGCGGGAATAACTGCCGGGCGATCAGATAGCAGAGCCAGACGACGACGACGCCCAGCACGACCGAGACGAGGCGGTACAGGTAGAGCGTCGCGATCGCGTCGCCGGGCAGGAGATCGCCGATCAATGCCAGGGCAAGGTGGTAGAGGGGCGGCTGGATGACTTCGCTGTTGAGCGGGTAGTCGGCAACGTACTGCGCGTACGGCCCGGTGGCCGGCGGCAACTCGACCTCACCGACGACACCCAGACCGTACCCATCGGCCAGTCGCTGGACGTACCAGAAGTGGTCGACCTCGTCGTGCCCACTGAACGGACCGAAGAGAAAGACGAAGAGGATCTGCTTGAGCCCGAAAAAGACCAGCAACGCCGGCAACCAGATCCGATCGGCTGTCAGAACCAGCAATGACGCCTCATGGCGCAGCCTGGTTCGAGTCGACACGGGCAACGTCGTATCCAGGCGCTGGGCGACGTTGCCAGACACTGTCGGGGACGTCTCGAGGTCGGCATCCGCGACGCCGGTCCACTCCGACACCATGCCGGGTCAGGATCGCCAGGTGACGAAGTTGTTGGCGGCGAAGTTCCAGACGGCGGCGACCCCGGCTCCGAGGAGGCTCGCGATCTGAAGGTGGACATTCATGTTGTCAATCAGCAGGATCGCGACCTCGAGGTTGATGAGGAGACCGATCGTGTTGATCGGTACGTAGAACATCATCCGGCTCAGGATCGAACCCTTGCCCCGATCATGCCAGGTCCACATCTCGTTGAGCGTAAAGGTCACCGCCATGGAGATCGCGATCGCGACGACCAGGCTGGGTCGAGAAGTCCAGTTCACGATGTCATGGAGCACGAAGACCAGAATCTGCTGGGTGACCAGACCGACAGCGCCGACGAGCAGGAACTTTTGGAGCCGCTGCGCCAGATTGAACATCCGGACGGCCGGCTCGGGCCACGATCGCGTTGAGATCATCAGGGCTCCCCGCCTACCGACTGCTCGGTAGCCTTGTCGGTCCGATAGCGACGGAGCACGATGCCACCGCGACACTGCCCGTGGCTCGAGCAAACCTACGATACCACGGGCCTATTCCCCGTCGCGGTGTCCGTACAGCCTTCCCCGCGAAACTCAACGCGGACGACTAGCGGCCGACTAGCGATACGAGCCGACGAGGTCGGGTTCGATCGCGAGCGCAACCATCGCACCGGCACTTGGACCGGTCGACTGAGCGTCCGCACCCGATCGGGCCACGGGCGTCGAATCCACCTCCGGGGACGCTTCCGGCGTGCCACCGAACTCTCCAGCCAGCTGGCTGAGGGCCGCGTCGACCTGCGTATCGTGGGCCAGAGCGAGGTCGGCGTCCGTCAGGCTGGCGTCGTCGCCGGGGATCAGCGGCAGCGTCCCATAGTCGAGCAGGACCTCCTGATCAGGATCCAGACCGGTGTGCCAGACGACGACCCCGTCTGACGTCTCCCAGAGACCGGTTCCCAGCACGAGGAGCGAGCCATCGTCGAGTTGCTGCGGCGAGAGGATCGTGCCTGTGCCGTAGGTCGTCTGACCGATAAGGGTCGCCCGGCCGGACTCGCTCAGCGCCGACGCGACGAACTCCGACGACGACGCCGAGAACCGGTTGACGAGGACGACCAGCGGGACGTCGAGCGCGACACCGCCCGCGTCGGCCAGGTACTCCTGGGAGGTGCCGTCCGAGTAGTTCTCCCGGAAGACGACCGTACCCTCGGGCAGGAACTCGCTGGCGATCCGCCTGGCTTCCTCGACGATCCCGCCGCCGTTGTCCCGGAGGTCGAAGACGATGCCCTTGGCTCCCGCGTCAAGGCTCTCGAGGATCGTCGTGCGAACGGCGTCGGCGCTGCCGTCGGAGAAGGTGGAGAGCCGGATCAGGGCGACATGGTCCGGCAGCATCGTCCAGCTGACCGGATCGATCTCGATCAGACGCTGGACCAGGTCGAATGAGAGGGTCTCGTCGGTGGCCGGCCGGTAGATCTCCATCGAGACCTTCGAGCCGTCCACCCCATCGAGGTACATATCGAGCGCGTCCAGCTCGAGACCGGTCACATCGTCGCCATTGAGCGTAAGGAGAACATCCCCGCGCTCGACGCCGGCCTCGTCGGCGGGGCCGCCGGCGATGATTCCGGGGAAGTAGATCCCGTTCTCGGTCGTCCGGAGCTGGACCCCGATGCCGATCAGCTCGCCCTGAATCGACTCGATGAAGTCGGTGGCGCTCTTCGGGTCCAGGAAGCGGGAGTGGCCGGTGTCCCCCAGCCCGTCGACCAGCCCGACGCTGGCGCCCCACATAAGGTCTTCCGGCTTGACCTGACTGATGTCGACATATTGGGAATTGACTCTGTTCCACGTCTCCTCGAGGGTGTCGTAGCCGGGCTGGTCGGACAACCCGCCATTGGACTGCGACGCACCGCCGGTCGACGTCGACGGCGAGCGGCCGGCCACGATGCCGGCGCTGAAGACGGTGACGAGAGCGAGCACCAGTGCAACCCGGCTGATCCAGTGGAAACGACGGACGGGGCGCTCGCCGGCCGGGTGCCGGTCGCTGGTCGACATCGAGGTTGCTCCTGCGGATTGGGGACGACGGATGTGTTTCGCCAACGATACGTCGTCCGGCCCCGGCCGGATGGGGAATGATCCGTCAGCCCTGCACAATGCTTGCGCAGACATCGTGCGGCGTTCGACCGCCCCTTCCCTCGTCCCTGTCCCTCGCACGCCCAGGAGGCAGCCACCATGATCGGTCGACAGTCTGTGCGCGTCATCTTCATCGTCGAAGGGAGCGAGTACGCCGGCGACGCGGCGCCGAACGAGATCATCCACGAGGTGTTCCCGCGGACCCTGCCCGCCAGCATCACCGCCGGGCGGCGGGTCAGCTTCCGCTCCGAATCCGGTGCCGAACTGTTCGCCGACAACTTCGTCCGCGACGTGGCCGCCGGCTCGGCGGAGGCGCGCATCGTCACCCGGTCCGAGACGATCCCAATCACCTCGGGTGACTGGCGGAACATCGGGATCGATCACCTGGCGATCACCGTCGCGGACCGATCCTCGGCGCGCGACTTCTTCCGCGATGTCCTGAGACTGAAGGTCGTGCGGGACGACGCGCACCTGACCGTGCTCGCGACGGGCATGTCCGGCCTGTTCCTTTTCGACGCCGGAGTGGACGCGCCAATGTCGGATCCAATCCCGTCCCGGTTCCACCACCTCGGCTTCGTCGTCGACGACCTCGCCGCGGCATGCGCCCACCTGCAGCGGCATCAGGACCGGTTCGAGAGCGACTTCGCCCTGCTGGAGCGGGACGAGCGCTGGAGCCTGTACTGCCACTATCGCAACGGCGACGTGACGTTCATGATCCAGCTCTCCGAGATCAAGGCGAAGGAGCGGGGACTGATCGACGGCACATTCGTCACGACCCGGCTCTACGACTACGCCCGCCGGCCCTACGGTCTCCTCTTCGGAGAGGATCCGGTCGAAAACGACTGACACCAGGCGACTGACAGAGAAGCGGCAGCGAACGGGGACATCGCCGTTCCGTGCCGCTTCCCTTCGCTACGCACCAGAATCAGACCACGATCAGACGGCGACGGGGACCGCGGCGTGGACGGCGGTTCGCCAATGCTCGTAGCGCGGCTCGCGGCCCCGGAGGACATCGTGGAACAGCGACTCCAGTTGGGTCGTGATCGGACCCTTGATGCGCTCGCCAACGTCGTAGTGATCGACGGAGACGATCGGCGTGATCTCGGCGGCGGTGCCGCAACTGAAGATCTCGTCTGCGACGTAGAGCTCGGTCCGGTCGATCTCCCGCTCGATCACCTCGAGGCCGAGTTGCTCCCGCGCCAGTCGCAGCAAGCCGTCGCGGGTGATGCTCTCAAGGATGCTCTGGCGTGGGTCGGGGGTGATGAGCTGACCGTTGCGGACGATCATGATGCAGGCGCCGGGCAGCTCGCTGACCTGCCGCCGGTCGTTCAGCATCACGGCGGCGTCATAGCCGTCGAGCCGCGCCTCCATCGTCGCCAGCTGTCCGTTGCGATAGTTGGAGAAGTTCTTTGCCCGCGGCGGCATGACGTTGTCGCTGATCCGGGTCCAGGAGCTGACGCAGGCGGTCTGGGTCAGGCCGGTCAGCAGGTGGGAGGGCATCGCGTGGGTATTGATCAGCACGTCGGCGTTCTGCTGGATCTGGGCGCCGCGCTTGCCCGACGTATCGGCCAGGTAGACCATCGGCCGGATGTACGTGTCCTCGCGGCTCTCGTTGGTCCGGAGCAACTCGAGCACCGCCGCCTTGAGTTCTGCGGCGCTGTACGTCAACGGCAGCCGGACGAGGCGGCAGGATGAGACGAGCCGGTCAAGGTGCTCGTCGAGCCGGAAGACGTACAACTGCTCGGTCCGCTCATCCCAATAGCCCCGGATCCCCTCGAAGACGGCTCCGACCGTCGACCAGCCGAGGTCGGTGACGTGAACGGTCGCGTCGTCCCATGCCGTCAGTTCACCGCGCCACCAGACATGGGACGGATGCGTCGATAAGGCCATTGGTGCGGTTCCTTTCGGTGGTACGGCTGACTGATTCTGCCAGTCTACTCCGAAGTTCGCTCCGACGACCCAGCTTTCAGCAATCGTTGACGGCACCCATTCAACACGGCGGTTCATCTCCAGACAGCCATCCCCGCCATGGCGATGAGCGCTCCGACACCGGATTTCTATATTATGTCCACTCAATCCCCCCATTGTAAAAGTTGCCGCATTTTCAGGGGATGAGGATGATAGCGTGGTAGGCTTGCTCCCCGGATTGGCGAATCAAACCTTCGATTGAGCCCAACTGGTTCAACGCGCGTCGCAGCCAGCCTAATGGTCTTGCCAATAGCGGACTTCCCATCGCGATCAGGTGCGATCTCTGGAGACGGTCGATGGATATCCGGACTACCTATCACGCGCAGATCCGCGAGCTCAGGGACGACGTCGTCACGATGGCCAGCATGGTCGACAAGGCGATCGCCCGGGCGACCGACGCGATGCGAGCCCAGAACGTCGCCCTCGCGCGAGATGTCATCGAGACCGACCAGATCATCAACGATCACCGTTGGTCGACCGAGGAGCGAGCGCTCCGGGCGATCGCGCTCCAGCAGCCGATGGCTCGCGACCTTCGCGTCATCTCCGCCGTGATCAGCATCGTGACCGATCTCGAACGGATGGCCGATCACGCCGTCAGCGTCGCCAAGATGGTGGTCGAGACGTCCGATGAGCCGCTGCTGAAGCCGCTCGTCGTGCTGCCTCAGATGAGCGACATGACCCGGATGATGCTGGCCGACAGCGTCACCGCCTTCATCCACAGCGACATCGAGCGAGCCCGCGGCGTGATCGGCCGAGACCGGCTGGTCGACGAGGCGTATCAGCAGGTGTATCGCGAGTTGCTCGTCTTCATGCTGTCCGATGCCGCGACGATCAACCGGGCGACCCGGCTGCTCTGGGCCGCCCACGATTTCGAGCGCATCGGCGACCGCGTCAAGAATGTCTGCGAGCGCGTCATCTTCTCGGTGACCGGCGAGGTCAGCGACCTCTCGATGGCGGTCGTCGACTGATGGTTCGTCCCACCCCGATGCCGGTAAGGGCCGACGCAGCGATGGAGAGGCCGTCCCGGTAATGAAACGCCAGGCGATCCTTGTCTGACTCGCCTAATGCAGAATGCCCCACTCGCTCTTCGACCTTCGACGTCGCCCCGTCGAGGGGACGACGGGCCAAGCATCTCAGCATTGACAGCAACTCCTCGTCCTATGGGTAACGTGGAACTCGCGGAGAGTGTCGTGGAACCGCGGGCGATTGAGACGTCCGGTCGTTTATGATCAAAGATGGGATATGTGGTGTCAAGATGGTCACCGAACGTCGACCCGACCGACCCACCGGGTTTACCACTAACGAGCCGGCTTCACTTATCGATCGTCCTGTTGATCCCTACCACCACCCTCGTCCCAGCTCCCTCTCGGCGTTCGTTGCTTGCTACCGTCATGGATGTCTCCTGGGATATGTCAATCGTGTCCGACGATTCCCTTTCCGTGGGCCGTCGGTCGCCGTCAGTCACCGGCTACCGCCATGGTCGTGCGCGGCTGTCGCAACTCGACGAGGGCATTTCCTCCGATTCGAGCCGTCGATTCGATCATCCGAACCGAGCTCGAGCCGGTCATCCCCTGCAGGACGTCCGCCAGCTCGTTCGACCAGTCGACCAGGCGGGTCCGGCTCTGGAGAGCGACGACCTTTCGCCCCTGGGGGACCCGGACGATGAACTCGTCGTCCCCCGGGAACTCCCGCAGGATCGTCGCGAGGTCGTGCATCATCTCGATGATCCGATCCCCGTCGTTCCCGGTGGAGATCGTCACCACGACGCGCCGCGGTATCCGGTTCCCGGTCAGCCGCGGGATCTCGCTCCGGGCGGACTCGCAGATGAACTGGACCTGGTCGTTGCGGAGATCGATCCTGGCCGAGATGTCGAGGATGGTCCCCTCCACCCACATCGCCGTGTGCTGATCGTAGCAATCCGGGAACGCGACGAGTTCGGCCGTTCCCGTCAGGTCCTCGACGGAGACGATCGCCATCGTCCGGTTCTTTCGGGTCGTGACCCGGCGGACCGCGTTGACCATGCCGATCAATCGGATGACCTCACCGGGCGGTCGCTCCCGGGCATCGGCGATCGCGACGCTCACGCCGATATCCTCCGCCAGCAGCTGGTTCAGCGGATGGTCGCTGACATAGACACCGATCAGCTCCTTCTCCCAGCCAAGCAGTTCCGTCGATGTCCGCGCACTGGCGGGTGGCAGCGGCTGGGCGATTCGAACCGTGGCCGCCTGCGATCCGGCGAGCATGTCGAAGAGACCGATCTGCCCTCTCGACGCCGCCTTCTGGCGACGCTGGCCGGCCGCCACCGCCCCGTCGACCGCCGCGATCACCGCCGAGCGGTCCCCGAAGCAGTCGAAGGCGCCGGCCCGCGCCAGGCACTCCACGACCCGCTTCGTCACCGTCGACCAGTCGACCGACTCGCAGAAGTGCTCCAGGTCGAGGAACTGGCCTCCCTCCTGCTCCCGCCGCGCCTGGACGATGTTCCGGACGGCGCCCTCGCCGACGTTCCGGACCGCGGCGAGCCCGAACCGGATCACCCGGGTGTCCGGCTCGTCGCCCGGCTCGACGGCGAAGTCGCGGCCGCTCCGGTTGATGTCTGGTAGCAGGACCGCGATCTTCTGCCGGCGGCACTCGACGATATTGGAGATGATCTTCTCCGTCGTCCCGATCTCGGTCGAGAGAATCGCCGCCATGAACTCGACCGGGTAATGCGCCTTGAGATAGGCGGTCTGAGCCGCGATGACCGCATAGGCCGCGCTGTGGGCCTTCGGGAACCCGTACCCGGCGAACTTCTCGATCATGTCCCAGACGTCAGTCGCAACCTTGCGGGTGACCTGATTGGCAACGCACCCGTCGATGAAGCGATCGCGGTACTTCGCCATCACCTCGGGCATCTTTTTGCCGATGGCTTTTCGGAGGCCATCCGAATCGGCCATGCTGAAGCCGGCCAGAACGCCGGCGATCCGCATGACCTGCTCCTGATAGAGCGCAACCCCATACGTCTCCGACAGGACGGATTCCAGCTCCGAGTGCTGGTACTCGGTCGGAATCCGACCATGCTTCCGGGCGATGTACTCTGGAGCCATCTCCATGGGCCCCGGACGGATCAGGGCCATGAGCGCAATGAGGTCATCGAAGCAGGATGGCTGGACGTCGACCGTCATCCTGGTCGTCATCCCGCCCTCCAACTGGAAGATCCCGACCGTCCCACCCCTCCGCAGCATCTCGTACGACCCTGGGTCCTCCATCGGGATGGTCTCAATCGTCAGGTCTATTCCCCGCTGCCGGATCAGCTCGACGGCCTTCCCGACGATGGTCAGCGTCGACAGGCCGAGGAAGTCCATCTTCAGGAGCCCGAGGCCCTCGAGCTCTCCCATCGGGTACTGGGTGGTGACTTCACCCTCGCTCTTTCCGCCCGCCCGCTGGAGTGGCACATGGTCGGTCAGTGGGTCACGGGAGATCACGACGCCGGCCGCGTGCGTCGAGGAGTGCCGCGCGATGCCCTCGATCCGCTTCGCGGAGTCGATCAGCTCCTGAACCCGGACATCGCTGCCATAGAGCGCCTGCAGCTCCGGAACCTTGCCCATCGCTGAGTCGATCGTCATGCCGACCGCCACGGGGATGAGCTTGGCGACGCGATCGATGTCCGGCTGGGTGAAGCCCATCGCCTTGCCGGAATCCCGGACGGAAGCCTTGGCCGCGAGCGTGCCGAACGTGACGATCTGGGCGACGCGGTCGGACCCGTACTTCCGGACGACGTACTCGATCACCTCCTGCCGGCGGTCATCCGCGAAGTCGATGTCGATGTCCGGCATCGAGATCCGGGACGGGTTGAGGAACCGCTCGAAGATGAGGTCGTATTTCAGGGGATCCAGCGCCGTCACGCCGAGGGAATACACCACGATCGACCCGGCGGACGAACCACGGCCCGGTCCGACCAGGATCCCGTGGTCCTTCGCGAACCTGACGAAGTCCCAGACCACCAGAAAGTAGTTCGTGAACCCCATCGAGTTGATGATGCCGAGTTCATAGTCGATCCGCTCGGCAACCTCGCCGGAGACGCTGCCGTACCGCTCATGTGCACCTTGTCGCACAAGATGTGCGAGATACGTCTCATTCGTGAACCCGTCCGGGACATCGAAGTTGGGCAGGTGATAGCCGTCGAAGCCGAGCTTCAGGTCGCACATCTCGGCGATCCGGATCGTGTTGCTGAGCGCCTCGGGCAGGTCGCCGAAGACCTGCTCCATCTGCCGCGGTGACTTGAGGAACAGCTGCTGACTGTCCGTCTTCATCCGATTGGGGTCGCTGAGCAGCGAGTTGGTCTGGACGCAGACGAGCAGATCCTGAGCGGTCGCGTCGAACTCGTTGACGTAGTGGACATCGTTGGTCGCCACGAGACCGAGGCCGAGCTCCCGGGCGATCTCGATCAGCCCAGGGTTGGTATCGACCTGCTCCCTGATGCCGTGGTCCTGCACCTCGATGTAGAACCGCTCGGGACCGAAGATGTCCTTGAGCTGCCCGGCGTACGTCCGCGCCTTGTCGGGGTTGCCATCCAGGACATTCCTGGCGACCGGTCCGCCGAGGCAGGCGGACGTGGCGATGACACCTTCGCGATGCTCGTTGAGCCAGTCCAGATCGATCCGGGGCCGGTAGTAGAACCCTTCCAGGGCCGCCTTCGACGCGAGCTTGAGGAGGTTCCGGTAGCCGATCTCGTTCTCGGCCAGCAGCAGCAGGTGGTAGGACTTGCGCTCGCGACCAGTGGCGCTGCCTTCGGCGAGGTACGCCTCCATCCCGATGATCGGATGCAGTCCCGCCTTCGCGACCTTCCGATGCCACTCCATCGCTCCGTACATGACCCCGTGATCGGTCAGCGCCAGGTGCTGGACCCCGGTCTCCAGCGCCCGGGCGACGTAGTCGTCGATCCGGCCGTGCCCGTCGAGGAGGGAGAACTCGGTGTGGAGGTGGAGATGGGCGAATTCGGTCATGGAAACGGCTCCCGCGATGATCCGATGAGGTCCGTTGGCGACGTCGACGGTCGATCACCGTCATGTCACCGGACCGGTTCGCGGGAGAACCGGGGCCAGTGGTGGAGGATGCTCCGGCTGAACTCTGGCTTCCGGCCGCCGGCGGGACACTCATTCTACGAGGTAAAGGGCGTCGATGGGCATCGTCGCGACCAAGATCGCCCTGCTTCGTTCAAAGCCGCGGCTCCGGAATGGAGCCGTCGAATCACGACGGTTCGGTCGCGTTCAGAACGAGGTGTCCGCGACAGTTCAAGCCCCACCTGGGCACGTTTCCCGTCATCCCGGCCGATTGAGTATCGCCTGAGTGCCGGGACTCGCAGGTCAACGACCTGATGGGTACCAACGCGGCCGACACCCTGCCGAACCATTGATCGCACAACGCATCCCGCCCGATGAACAACGATCGGGAGGCGAGCCAAGACAAGCTGAGTCGGCCAGCGCGACTCACCGGGGTCAGACACGGACACGGACATGGACATGGACATGGACGACCCTGCGGGGGAGCGGGTCGCCCGTGCCGGTGACTGCGGATCGTCGATCAGGCAGCGACGCCCGCGGTGTGGGGAAAGGTGAACCGGGCCTGTTCGGCCAGCAGCCGAAGTTGGGCCCGGAGAATCTCCCGGACCTCGACCGGCACCGCCTCGTTGTGGAGCAGGTGCAGCAGATCGCTGATCTCCGGCTCGGTCGAGAGCAGGCTGGACACTTCCTTTGGAAGGAACCCGGCGGCGGCAAGCAGGGAATCCTGTCCACCTCCATCGAGTTGAAGCGCCCCAGCCAGTTGCGTCACGGCGTCCCGCGTGGGCGTTCGCGCCCCGCTCTCGAGCCGGCTGACATAGCTGTGATCGAACCCGGCTCGCTCAGCGAGCTTGCTCTGGGAGACCCGCCGCTCTTCGCGAAACTGCTTCAGGGCGGTGCCGAACACCCCGCGATCCATTCGCTTGGGCTCTCTGACGTACTGCGCATCCATCGCTTTGTCCCCCCGCCGATCGGTGCCGGATTGTCACCGAACCACCTTCGTGCCGAATGTTGTGCCAGCGTGGCACATCTTACCATTCAGACCTGCCCGGAGTCTATCACTGGCGCTGACAGAGAGTCAAGCGGCTGTCCACTTCTCCCCATCACACCATCGCCCGTGGCGTTATGGTGGCGCTACAACCTCCACCGGTTCAGGTAACGCCAAGTCGTTGCTTTCAATCGCTTTGTGGAGATCAAAAGCGCAGTCGAATATCGGTTTGGAGGGTCTTAGCGTTTTACTGTCGTGTTAGCCCCTTGGCATCAAGTCATGGCCCGACGTAACGTTGCGAATGTGGGGCAAGCTCGCTTGACGCGACGTTCTCAACTGTCGCCTTCCAAGTGCCTGGCTGGCGTCCCGCCATGGACGCCCGAGGTCTGGCACGCGTTACCAACAGTCGATGTCGTCCATCCCCAGACGCGGAATCGAGGTCTGGGCGCGGGGACGCGTTGGCGAAGATCTTCAGGTCGAACCCGATCCTTGCCAGCGTCTCCGATCACATCTCGCTGCGCTGAGGGGGATACCGGAGCCATCATCGGCACCACGCGTCCACGGCTGCCGCCGGAACTCACCACCCTGGTGATGCCCCCTCGTTGCCCGGCGACGCGTCGCGTGGTTCGTTGCCCTCTAGCCGCATGAGGACGAGCGGCCGGCAAGCGTCCGGCTGGATCACCATCAGTCCGCAGGAGCCGGTGATATCTCGCTGCACCGGCCCGCCGGGCCGCCTGTGCACCAATCGGCTTCTTGGGTTAGCTCAGTCGTGCGGACTCATTCGCGCCCGATATCGACCTGGCTCACACAAACCGGAAGTGGAGTCGATGACCGTCGACCCGCCCGTCCCCCAACCGCCTCGACCCTGAGCGGTCACAATCGAGCCGGTCGACGCCCACGTCATGCTCGACTTCCGTCCCGGTCGCTCGCTTGCGCGAGGCACTCGTCTGGAGCAGTACGACGCGTACCGCTCGGCCGGGCGAGCCGGCCCTTGCGGGACCACCATGTCTGTCTTCGTCGAATGGGAGAGTGGAAAAGTGGGCGGGCACGGCCCGGCGACCCGGACGGCAACGGACGCAACCGAATGAAGGCTCCGGGACCGGAGGCCGGGAAATCGTCCGCATGGCCTATGCTTGTCGGCCGATCGACCCTCGACTCCGGTGCGATTCCAAACCGTCACGAGCCAACTCCTAACCCCTCGGAATCTCAGGAGCGTCATCCTTCATGGTTGCAACCGAAATGCGGGGCAAACGCCTCGAACAGCCCATCGCCGAAGAGATCGCCCGTCAGACCGAACGACTCCTCGCCTCCGGCGCTCGCCGGCCTTTGCTGACGACGGTCCTGGTGGGCGACGACCCGGCCGCTCGGAGCTACCGCGCATCGATCGCGAGGACCTTCCGGCGCATCGAGGTCCTCCACCGGCCGATCGACCTTCCGGCCAATGCGAGCGACGACCTGATCTTCAGTACCATCGCGGATCTGAACCGTGACGGAGAAGTCACCGGGATAATGCTCTTCCTGCCGCTTCCCGGACGACGGGCCGAGACGGCCGAGCGGGAACTCGTCTCCCCGCTCAAGGACGTCGACGGCATCACCCCGCTCAGCGCTGGCCTGCTGCGCCTCGGTCAGCCCTGCCTGGAGCCCGCCTGCCCAAGAGCCGGCGTCACGCTGCTGCAAGCTCATGGCGTCGAGCTGTCCGGAGCCGCGGTGACGGTCATCGGCCGGAGTCCGGTCGTCGGTGGACCGCTGGCGACGATGCTGACCGCCGCCGACTCCACCGTCACCATCGCCCACCGCCACACCCGCGATCTCGGTACGGTCACCCGCAACGCCGACATCGTCGCCTGCGCTGCCGGCCAGCCGGATCTCGTTCGCGGGTCGATGGTCAGACCAGGAGCGACCGTGCTCGACTTCGGCACGAACCTCGTCGACGGGCACCTTCGCGGGGATGCCAGTTTCGACGAGCTGACGGGAATCGCGTCCCGGATCTCACCGGTCCCTGGCGGTACCGGACCAGCGACATCCCTGGTCCTCGCCTACCAGACCATGCTGGCGGCCCATATCCAGGTCGCCGACTCGCTCGAGGGACTTCGTTCCGCCCCATCGGTTGCGGAGATCGCCCGTCGGATCGCCTTTGCCGCGCTGACATAGCCGCACCAAAGCGCGTGCCAAAGCGCGTGCCCGGACTCCAACGCTGATGAAGACCATCCATGGAGACTAATGGTCAGAACGCAGGCGATTGATGCGGTGCCTCGTCCGCTCGTCCGACGATCCTGACCCCCTTCATGAGGCGCGTTCCGTCATCGCTTCGCACCTGGGACCGGGTTATTCTTGGGAAGCCGACTGTTCGACAGTCCCGACCGCCCGTGCTATCATCCGACGCGGTCTTGCCTATTGGGCTGTCGTCTAACGGTAGGACGCCTGACTCTGGATCAGGTAGTTGGGGTTCGAATCCCTGCAGCCCAGCCCATGGAGGAACACCGCCAGCGATGCTGGCGGTGTTCCTGTTTCTCCGGACGTTCCTCTGTCGAACCCTGACCGTATTCATGCCGGTCGGCGAGCGCCGCCAGAACCTGCTGGTGAATCGCCGTCGCTTCGCCCCTCGCGTCACGGGGCCATCTGCTCTCGACACCGGGTCAACTGCGTCGCGATCGGAAGGTGACATCGCGAGGCCCGGTACAGACTGAACCGACTCGCGGTGACCGCGGGAGCATGACAGAGCGGAGCACCTGATCATCGCTCGGTCTACCTGGGTTCGAAGCACCCGTCTCGACTACGAGCTCAGGCGGCCGGTCATCCGGAAGGAGAGACCACGCGGGAGCCAGTCGCCCCTTTGATGATGGGTTGCCGACCTTTCACCGATCAGTCGCCCCATGGTCCCCGGTGGTCAGGATGTCGGCATTTGAGTCAGCCTGCGACCGCCTGGCCTGGCCCGATATGGACATGGGGCAGTGGCATCCTGAAAGCACGATTCCCCCAAGACGAAGCTCTACCATTGTTGATTCCTTGGTTTCCTCGGGAGAAGGTTAGCAACCCCGCGAGCGACTTTCCCACCACCACCGCACGTTGTCCACATCTTCCGTGAAACGTATCCTTGTACAGCTGGGCTATGGGTCGTTCCAGATGGAGATCAGTGTCTCGCGTTTGTTCTTTATACCTGACAACATAGTGCATAACCAAAGACCGCCGTGTTCAGTATGATGGGACGTTGACCTGGAACTCCTGGCCCAGCGCCGGAGGTGGGACGCAACAGCTGATCCCGGGGATGGGCCGCCGTTCACACAACCGCTGTCGCGATCACAATGACGGGCTCGATTGGGCAGGGGATTGAAACGCACGAGTTCCCTGTCACATCGACGATGAGGGATTGCCGCTTGAATCCGGTCTTCGTGCGCTCCAGGGGCACGACCGGCCCCCAGATGAGATCGGCAAGCTTCGTCGCCGGGTCTCCCTACCGAAGCGTCCCGGTTCCCGCCTGCAACAACGGTAGTTCGGCGATGACCGATGCGGCCAGCGCGGTTCGATCGGTCGCGGTGACGACGACCTGGGCGTCGAACCGCGCGACCGTCTCCAGCATCAGACGCCCCCGCTCGGGGTCCAACTCCGACAGGACATCGTCGAGGAGGAGGATAGGCGGTTCCCCGGCGACGGCGATCATCAGGTCCGCCTCAGCCAGTTTGAGCGCCAGGATACCCAGCCGCTGCTGCCCCCGGGAGCCATAGGTGGCGAGATCGACGTGGTCCAGCGAGAGGAGGAAATCGTCCCGGTGCGGACCGACGAGCGTCACTCCCCGGCGGAACTCGTCGGACCGTCGCTCCGAGAGTCGGGACTGGAATACCGCCCGCAGGACCTCGTCTTCGAGAGCCGGGGCAGGCGCTGTACCGTCTTCCGAAGTCGATCCGGTTCGATCCCGGGTCAGCACATTCGTCTGGTAAGCCACGCCGAACTGGGCACCGCCGGCCAGTTCCGCGTAGCGGACCGCGGCCAACCGAGAGAGCTGGTCGACGAGCTCCCACCGGCGGGCGACGATAATGCATCCGGCGTCGATGAGCTCATCGTCCCAGAACAGGAGCTGGCTCCTCGCCTGAGCGGAGCCTGGCGAGACACCATCCCGGGCGAACGCCTTCAGCAAGCCGTTGCGCTGCCCCATCACCCGCGCGTATCGCGACAGGGCCTTGAGGTAGCGCCGGTCGAGCTGCGAGATCGCGACGTCGATCAGCCTGCGGCGCCCGGCCGGTGGACCGCTGACAATGGCGACGTCCTCGGGGCTGAAGGCGACCGAACGGAGCCGTCCGACCAGATCGAGGATCCGCACCGGACGACCGTCGACCAGACAGCGTTTCCGGACTGAGCCTTCTGCAAGACTGGGCTGGGCCTTGGACCCGTCACTGGACGAGTCAGACTCGAGTTCGATCGCGACGTCATAGTGATCGTCGGCCGACCCGACCCGACCCGAACAGCGGGCGTACGGTGGAACACCATAGTCCGAGCCGCTTCCCCAGCGGATCAATTCACGATCCGAGCTCGCTCGCTGGCTTCGGGCTGTGGAGAGGACCGTCACCGCCTCGAGGATGGAGCTCTTCCCGGAACCGTTCGGTCCGACGATCCGGATCCCCGACGGCGGCAACAGGATATCCAGTTCGCGGTAGACGCGAAACTCTTCCAGATGAAGATGCTGGAGATGCACGGTTTTGAAGTGACCCTCCGGTGCGGGGATATGTCGGAGCGGCAGCGATCGACCGGCGCTACCCGCTGGTCACCATCGGCATGATGACGTACGTGTACGAGTCCTCGGGTTGGGCGTCAGCGTAGCGGACCATGCCGGCCTGGTTGGGTCCGTTCAGTCCGAGCATGATGTCTCCATGCCGGACAACGGCCAGCACGTCAGTCAGGTACCGCGAGTTGAACGCGACCTGGTCCTTGACGCCAGTGATCGCCGCGTCGACGAAGCTCTGGCTGTTGCCGCGCTCCGCCGCCGTCGCGCTCACTTCGATCGTGCCGGGCATCAGCTCGTCATCGCCGGGGTTGACCTGGAGCCGGACCACATCGTTGTTGTCCCGGGCGAAGTAACTCGCCCGTCGGACCGCATTGACGAACGCCTCACGCCCGACGTCGACCCTCGTCGCCGTCTCACGCGGAACGATCTGCATCACGTCCGGGAACATGCCCTCGATCAGCCGGGAGAGAAACTCCGTCTCGCCGATCCGTGCCAGAAGCTGGTTTCGGCTCTGGGTAACCGCGAGCTGGACCGGTTCGGTCGAATCGCCGATCAGACGGGCCATCTCCCGCATCGCGCGGGCCGGGACGATCGTCTCCAGGCGCTCCGTAACCGGCTCGCTCAACTGCCCCTTCCGGATCGCGAGCCGGAAGCCGTCGCATGTCGCCAGGGTCAGCTGGTTCTCCTCGAACCGCGTCAGGACACCAGCCAGCACCGGCCGGCTGTCATCAGTCGCCGCCGCGAACTCGACGTGGGCGATCATGTCCCGGAGTTGCTGCGGATCGACGCTGACCGTCGTCGCGTCGGTCTCGCCCTCCAGCGACGGGATCACGGGGAAGTCCTCGGCGTCGATACCGTTGATGCCCGCCTTGTCCCTGCCGCTGCGCACCATCAGCACCGTGCGGTTAGGTTCGACCGTCAACTCCACAGGCGCGTTCGGCAGCGTGTTGACGAACTCCGCCAGCAACCGAGCGTCGACCGTGATCCGGCCCTCCTCTTCGACCGCGGCCGAGATCCAGGTCGTGATGCCGATCTCCAGATTGGTCGCCGCGATCCGCAGCCGGCCGTCCTCGGTGGACAGCAGAATGTTCGCCAGGACCGGCAGGGCCGTCTTCGATGCGACTGCCCGCGAAACCTGGCTCAATGCACGCTGCAACTGGTCCTGCTGACAAGCGACCTTCACCGTTGACCCCTCCCGCCGGGTGGACATCGACGCCACCAGACCGTCCGTACACCATTGCGTCTGCGGAGTATAGCAGGACGAAGGGGCTGTCCCAGGACCATGCCGGATCCTGGTGCGTCACCGGTTTGAGCGTCTGATGATCCAGAGCAGGTGCGACCACTCGATCCAATTACTCCGTGTCACGGCCATCCGTACGTGGCACGCCGTCCAGCGGAAGCAGAACGCGAGCGATCGTGTGTCTGGTTGACACCTCGTACTGTTTTCCGTACAATACGAACACTTGTTCTTGTCCCGATTGCAGGGCACACTTCGAAAGGCAGACCCATGGCCGATCCCAATCCCATCGCTCAGCCCACTGACCGCGGCTTCGAGCCGGCCCGTCATCTGACGCGAATCAATGGCGCGGAGTATCTCGAAGTCAAGTGGCGCCTCGTCTGGCTGCGGGAGTCGCACCCGAACGCCACGATCCAGACCGAGCTTCACCACGCCGACGAGCGGCAGGCCATCTTCAAGGCGACCGTAACGATCCCCGGTGGCGGTTCCGCAACGGGCTGGGGCAGCGAGTCGCCGGGCGACTTTCGCGACTTCCTCGAGAAGGCCGAGACGAAGGCCCTCGGCCGCGCCCTGGCCGCGCTCGGCTACGGCACTCAGTTCTGCCCCGACTTCGACTTCGGCGCCGACCAGCAGCGCGTCGTCGACTCGCCGGTCCGGTTCGGTGCCGGCCGGAACACGCGTCAGCAACCGGTCGAGTTCAACTCCGGTCGGCCATCCGCCAATGGGCCCGGCCGGGAGGACGGAAACGCCCCGACCGCCCGTCAGTTGTCCTACCTGAAGAACGTCGCCCGTGAGGCTGGTCTCGACGACCAGCAACTCGACGACGTCATCGCCGGCCAGGTTGGTGGCTCGTTCGAGACCCTGGACCGTCGCTCGATGTCCCAGGTCATCGAGCATGTCAAGAGCCTTGGGTCGAACGTCACGAACCTGGCCTCCTGAACGGAACGTGAGTCCGCCCCGCATTCGTCTGCGACCATGTTGGAGGAACGAGATGACATCACCCCGCATCGCCTCTGATCTGTCTCAATCCGTGGAAGCGCTCGAAGCCCGGCTCGAGGACGGGTATTCCCGGATCGAGGCGGCTCAGGCGTCCGGAATCGATATCGCAGCCTGGGAGACGTTCTGGCTCGACCTACTCGGGCAATACCAGGCGGCCTGCGACATTGCGGAGATGGAAGAGGCGGCCTGATCCCGCGCCTGCGCTGGGATGCGCGGCAGTGAAATGGTGCGGCTGCGTGGATCGCCAGTGGCATGAGCCCGTCGACCCGCGGCTTCCGACGGCCGCGTCGGGCTCAATCGAGCACGGCCTATCTACACCCCAAACCGGGACGGTCCTGAGCGATCGCAGCGTAGACGAGCCGGAGCCGACTGACATCATCAGTTGGCTCCGGCTCTCATCATCAGTCTTGGTTTGGAGACCTATTTCTCGGTCACCGTCACGGTTTCCAGTGTCACCGGCTCACTCGGGCTCGACTTCTCGCCGCCGCGGCTCATCTTCGTCGGCACCGCCCCGATCGCGTCGACGACGTCCAGCCCGTTGGTCACCTTACCGAAGATGGAGTAGTTCTTCGGGAGCATGCCCTTACTGGTCAGGTCTCCAAGGCAGACGAAGAACTGGCTGCCGTTGGTGTTGGGTCCCGCGTTGGCCATGGCCAGGGTGCCCTTCTCATAGACCTTGGGGCCGTTGAGCTCATCGGCGAACCGGTAGCCGGGTCCGCCGGTTCCGGCTCCCGTCGGGTCGCCGCCCTGGAACATGAACCCCGCGATGATGCGATGGAACGGCGTTCCGTTATAGAAGCCGGCGTTGGCCAGGTTGACGAAGTTGTTCACCGTGTTCGGGGCATCGGCGGCGAAGAGATCGACCGTGAAACTCCCTTTGTTGGTCGCGATGACCGCGCTGTAGCTCTTCCCGGAGTCGATCGAGAGATCGAAAGGTCGGGAGCGCGGAAACGTGGTCTGGCCAGTCGTCATCGAGATACTCCTGTGGGTTGCCCGAATGTCAGACAGCAGGCGTTGCAATGGCCGTGCCGGGAGTCGAGATCGCTTCTGGCGTTCCGCCGACCGGCGTCGCGCCGATCGGTGTCGCCGCGGCCGGCGTAGCACCCGAGCTCGCGACCGGGACGCCACCCTCGTAGATGGTCACCGACTGCAGCATGACCGGACTGACCGGGCTTGAGATCTCCCCACGACCGTTGTCGCCCTTCTGCACGGAGGCGATCGCGTCGACCGTCTCCTGGCCGCCGATCACCCGGGCGAAGTTGATGTATGACGGGTTCGTGGCGAAGGTCGCGGTGTTGTCGGACGTGTTGATGAAGAACTGGCTACCGGAACTGTTCGGCTGCCCAGTGTTCGCCATCGAGACCATCCCAACCGAGTAGTCGCCAACGACAGGGCTATCGGTGATCGTATACCCAGGCCCACCGGTCCCGGTTCCGGTCGGGTCACCACCCTGGATCACGAACCCATCGACGATGCGATGGAACGGCGCGCCATCGAAGTATCCGGCCCGAGCGAGACAGACGAAGCTGTTGACGGCGGACTGCGACGCGCCGGGCAGGAGTTGCCAGGACAGCGTCCCATAGTTGGTGACCAGCTCCGCCGTGTAGACCTGCGCCGGGTCGATCACCATGGCTGGCTCGGCGCTCCACTGGAGCAGCTGCGTGCCATCGGATGTCCGCTGGGCGTCGGTCCAGCATCCGCTGGCCACATCCCCGTCATTGGCGAGGGCCACTCCGGGCTGAGTCGGGATCGCACCGAACAGATCTGCCGGCGTCATCCCGGAGGTGGGCGTCATGGCGGTCCCGGGCGGGACGACCGCGGCGGCCGTTGCCGTGAGGTCCACGGCCGCAAGTTGTGTCGTCTCATCGTTGTTGGACTGGACGGCATAGACGATCGCCGCGATGGCGATGACCAGCACCGCAACACCGCCGATCATCCAGGCCACCGGGAGCCGCTGCGTCCGCCGGGCGCGAGCCATGCTCGTCGGCCGGTTGGGTGGCCGGCCGGCCGTCGAGCCGCCCCGGCGGGGCGTTGCTCCCTGCTGCTCCGCCGACGCCCGCCATTTCTCGACGCGCTTGGTCTTCTTGGCCAACGAGTCCTCCAACCCGCTTGTGAATACGGGCTCGTGATCGCCGAGGCAGACCACGAGGTACAACGATCAGACGATCAGCATGGCGTCGCCGAACGAGAAGAACCGGTAACGCGCATTGATCGCTGCAGTGTATGCCGCCAGGATATGGTCGCGTCCACCTAACGCGCTGACGAGGAGCATCAGGGTCGACTTCGGCAGGTGGAAGTTCGTCAGCAGGCCGTCGACGAGCGTCCACTGGTGGCCCGGCACGATGAACATGTCGGTGTCCATCGTCATGCCCGATGGCCTCCGGTCATCCCAACGCCGTCCCAATGTCTCGAGGACCCGTGCGGCGGTCGTCCCCACGGCGATGACGCGTCCACCGGCGGCGCGAGTATCCGCGATTCGCTGGGCCGTCGCGTCGCTGACGGAGCACCATTCGGTATGGATCGGGTGATCGAGTACGCGCTCCGACTGCATCGGCCGGAAGGTATCCAAGCCGACGTGGAGCGTCACTTCCGCCCAACCGACGCCCCGGCTGTCAAGCTGTGAACGGAGCTCATCCGTGATGTGCAACCCCGCCGTTGGCGCGGCCGCCGAACCGCTCACCGACGCATAGGTCGTCTGATACCGGTCCTGCCGCTCCAGACGTTCCCGAATGTACGGGGGCAGCGGCATCTCCCCGTAACGCTCCAGATGCTCCGCGACGTCGGCGGGGATCCGGACGATGATCTGTCCATCGCCCTCGCCAGCCTCGACGCTGATCGTCAGGCCACTTTGCGTGCCGTCGACCCCGAGGATCTCGACTTGCTCTCCGGGACGCAAGCGGCGGGCGGGTTTCGCCAGAGCCCGCCAGCGCTGGTCGCCCAGGTTGCGGAGCAGCAGGAACTCGACTCGGCCCCCGGTCTGGCCACGAACCCCACGCAGCCGGGCGGGCAGCACCCGGCTGTTGTTGGCAACCAGGAGATCACCAGGGCGAAGCAGCTCCGGCAGGTCCCGGATCATCCGGTGATCGATCGCCCCGGTTCTCCGATCGAACTGGAGGAGCCGCGAGGCATCCCGCGGTTCGATCGGCGTCTGGGCGATCAGTTCTTCCGGAAGGTCGAAGTCGAAGTCAGACGCGAGGAGGTCAGCCGAAGCCGGAGGATGAGAGGCCGGATCGCTCATCCCTCGGCGTCGCGGGAGCGCAATTCGTCGAAAAGCTCCTTGTCCTCGCGGTCCGCGGCGTCGAGCTCGACCGGACGGCTGCCGAAACCGAGCTGATGGGCGATCGGCGAAATCGACGATCCGGCTCCCTCGACCAGGCCGTACGGACCAGGACGGAAGACCGGCTCGAGACCGAGGTGCTCGTAGGCGCGGCGGGTCGCGATCCGCCCCCGGGGCGTCCGCTGGAGGAAGCCGAGCTGGAGGAGATACGGCTCGTAGACGTCCATGATCGTGTCGGACTCCTCGGCCGTTGCCGCGGCCAGGGTGTCGATGCCGACCGGCCCACCGTCGAACAGCTCGACGATCGCTCGCAGTATCCGCCGGTCGATGTCGTCCAGCCCGAGGTCATCCACCTCCAGCATCGCCAGCGCGTGATCGGCCATCTCCGGCGTGATCGAGCCAGTGCCGTGGACCTGGGCGTAGTCCCGCACCCGCCGCAGCAGCCGGTTCGCGATCCGGGGCGTGCCGCGGGACCGGCGTCCGATCGCCTCGGCGCCCGCTTCGTCGATCGGGACGTTCAGGATCGCCGCCGACCGGGTGATGATCTTGACCATCGCCGGAAGGTCGTAGAACTCGAGCCGCAGCACCGTTCCGAACCGGTCCCGGAGTGGACCGGTCAGCAGTGCCAGCCGCGTCGTCGCGCCGGCCAGCGTGAACCGGGGCAGGTTGATCCGCATCGAACGGGCGGCCGGACCCTTGCCGAGGATGATGTCGACAGCGTAGTCCTCCATCGCCGGGTAGAGCACTTCCTCGACGATCCGGCTGAGGCGGTGGATCTCGTCGATGAACAGCACCGATCCGGGCTGGAGGTTTGTCAGGATCGAGACGAGGTCACCTTGCCGCTCGATCGCCGGGCCGGACGTGATGCGCAGGTTGACGCCCATCTCCCCGGCCAGGATCCCGGCCAGGGTCGTCTTGCCAAGCCCCGGCGGCCCGTGGAACAGGACGTGGTCGAGCGGCTCCCCTCGCGCCTGAGCCGCCCTGATGAAGACGCTGAGACTGGCCTTGACCCGGTCCTGCCCGATGTACTCGGACAGCTGGAGGGGACGCAGGCTCGTCTCCGAGCGGGAGTCCTCTGGCTTCGACACCGGCGTGACGACGCGGTTCTCGATCGCCTGATCGGGTGGAGCGGTATTGTCTCTTCGCCACTGGGTGGTCTTCGGTGCGCGCTCACTCATGGCGCCAAGTATACCAGCGGAGGTCGCGTAATAGAACATCGGTTCTGATGCTTACGATCCCTCGGCTGGTTGCAGGGCGGACTGCTCAGTCGATCGGCAGAACGACCATGTCCGGCACTCCGACGACAACCGGGTAAACCCATTCACGGCATGGCAAACCACCGTTTTCTCGACGTCATCGAGGTCGCCGGGATCGAGCGGTTAGACCAGTAGCACCCGCAGTTCCGTTCGGATGGAACCACCCGGCTCTGCTCCGGATCGATCGGACGTCTCCGTTGCCTGTCGTCCCTCCCGTTCCTCTGCGGCCCTTCGCCGCCTGCCAGATGCGGCGGCGTCGTACCGTTGATTATGTCGATGCGATCGGCGTCGCAAGGGGCCCCGATATCGGCGGGGCCACTGGCGTCGCTGCACCGAGCAACATCAGGCGGTCCCGGGCGGTCGTAGCGAGGGCGCTGTCCGGACCGGTCGCGAGCACTTGCTGGAACCGGGCGATCGCCTCCGTCGTCCTCGGGTCCGGCTTCCAGAACTGGTAGAGATCGCCAAGATAGAAGATCGCCGGGATGTTCCCCGGATCGATCGTGAGCACCCGCTGGTACTGCAACTCGCTGTCCGCCTGCCGGCCGGTCTGCGTCAGCATGTCGGCGAAACTAAGCCGGATGTCGACGTCGTTGGGGTTGATCTGGAGTGCCTGCTCGTACCACTGAACCGCCTCGGTCGGGTTGCCCCCGAGCTGGAGGTACTGTGCCAGAAGGGCCATGGCCGCGGCGTCGTTCGGGTTCGCCGCCACAGTCGCCCGCTGGTTCTCGATCAGTGACGCCTGCTGGTCGTCGAAGGCCCTCGGGTCGTCCTCCTGCGCGGAGTCCTGCCGCCCGACGTAGTCCACCACGATCGTTCCGACCGTCGAGCCGACCAGCGACAGGACGACCAGGATCGCGATCGAGGCGAAGACCCACTGACTCCGGGTCGGCCGGTCGGCGGATCGCCGCCGCAACGTTGGCCGCGGGGGTTGGAGCGGCGACCCGGGCCGACGCAGGAATCGGGAGCGCGGTACCCGAGGTGAGCCCTGCTCTCCCCTCGCGTCACGCTTGGGATTGCGTCGATTCAACGGACGACTCCTCGTCGTGCATGGTCATCGGTCAATGACGACGTCTCTGGTCTGGGGAGGATGTTCATGGTCATTGAGCGCCGGGAGAGCGCAGTGGGAGTTTCGTCGGTTCGCCAGACGATACCATCCCGACGGTCTCGACCGACCGGGAACCAGGAGTGACTCACCCATGAACGCGCGGTGGACGCTAACCGGCTCCGCGCCTGGCGGGAACCCTGGAGACGCCATCGACGGTCACCTGAAAGGCGTCCCTCTGACATTGCGGGCCCGGATCGCCACATGCTAGGATACGCCGGTGTTGTGCGGTTGCGCCGACCTAGCTCAGTTGGTAGAGCAGCTGTTTCGTAAACAGCAGGTCGCCGGTTCGAGTCCGGCGGTCGGCTCCGCAGCACAGACGTTGACAATCCAGTTGCCCGATCCCGCGCAGTGATGCGCCGAAGTGGCGGAACGGCAGACGCGCTACGTTCAGGTCGTAGTGGGGAGACCCGTGGGAGTTCGAATCTCCCCTTCGGCACCACTTGCGCGCGGGATCGGGAACCGGATCGCCAGCCGTGGCGCCGGGATGGGGGAAAGGGCGATCGCTGGGGGCGACTCCAGAGGAAAGTCCGAGCTGCATGAGCCAGGGTGCCCGGTGAAAGCCGGGGAGACATCGGAAACGGTGTCGACAGTCCAGATCGGCGCGGGGCGACCCGCGAGAGCAACAGTGACCAGGACCGGCGGCCTTGTGCCAATGGGGTGAAAAGGGTAATCCTCCCTGCAGCAATCTCCGAATCGACCGTTATCAGGATGGCTCACCGAGGTCGGAAGTCGAGAGCAGCCGCTCAAGCGATGAGGCGGCCGGTCCTTCGGGGCCGAGAGAGATGATCGCCAGGAACAAAACTCGGCTTACTCTTCCCCCCTCCCCGCGTCCTACGGTGCCTTTAGCTCAATGGCAGAGCGCCCGCCTGTGGAGCGGGAGGTTACGGGTTCGAGCCCCGTAAGGCACCCCCACGTTCTCGACCAGCCCCTTGAGGCTGGTTTTTCGGTTTTCAGCCGTTGAAGACGACCGGTGTCAAACGCTCCCGGACGAGACCCCGGACCGCGAACCCTGTCGTTCCCGGATCGTCCCAACGATCCAGCCGGCGACTCCAGCCGAGATGATCATGAGCAGCGGCACGACCGCGGCGGTCGGTGGCGGGTCGGTCCGGACGCTCGCTTCGCCCCCGTTCGCCGCCCGCACGATCGCGGGTAAGACGGCGGTCAGCAGGTGGACCGGCAGCCAGAGCGCCGGCACCATCAACGCCCAGACCACGGGACGGCGAGAGACGAGCGCGATCGCCGCTCCCCCGATCGCGAAGCCCGGGACGGCCGTCGCGATGTTCGTCGGCTCGACGCCAAACGAGAGGACCAGCGTTACGAGCGCGGCCAACCCGAGCTTCGTCCCCCACCGCGTTCCGTCCCGGACGCCAAGCAGCAACGCGGCCAGACTCGCCATCCAAATCAGTGCACCCACGCCGTTGATGCCCCGCGAGACGGCCCCCTCCGTTACGATCGCCAGGGCCACGACCAACCCGGCGACGATCAGACAGACTGAGCCGAACCGGGTCGAACGCTCGGCGCCCATCCGGGTCGACTCCTGCCGAAACGCTCTCATGGTGTTTCCTTCAACCGTCCTCGAATCGTCCCCAGTCCGTTCCCGACTGACCGTACGTGAACCAACGGAACGCGACAAGCGCCTGGCCACGAGACCCGGGAGACGTCGCGCATTGCTGCTATACTCCGTGCCGGTCTTTCAGACGCCCTCGTAGCTCAACGGACAGAGCGCTTGGCTTCGAACCAAGAGGTTGGGGGTTCGATCCCCTCCGAGGGTACCTTCCAGATCAGGAGCCGGTGCATCCGCGCCGGCTCCGCTGCTTTTCCCGCGGCGGTCCGCCGGAGCGCTGCTACAATCCCCTACCCTTGCCTGGACGATCCGAACCCTTCGGGATCACCGCCGCGAGACCAATGCCTTGGCAACCGACACGAGGATCCTACCGATGCGAGCCTACATCCTGTCGATCGGCACCGAACTCCTGCAGGGCATGATCACCGACACCAACGCGACCTTCCTCGCCCAGGAGCTCGTCGCTCTCGGGATCGATCTCGTCCACGTCACGCAAGTCGGCGACGACCGCGGCCGGATGGTCAAGACACTGCGGCGAGCGCTTGACGAGGCCGACCTGGTGATCTGCACCGGCGGCGTCGGCCCAACCGAGGACGACCTGACCCGGGAGGCCATCGCCGAGACAGTCGGCGAGACACCGGCGATCGATCAGGGACTGCTCGAGACGCTGGAGTCGTTCTTCGCTGGCCGCGGACAGAACATGCCGGAGCGCAACAGGAAGCAGGCCTGGCTGATCCCGAGTGCCGAGGCCCTGCCGAACCCGGTCGGGACGGCGCCGGGCTGGTTCGTCCGCGCTGGCGACTCCCGCATCGTCGCGATGCCCGGCGTCCCCCGGGAGATGTTCCGGATGTGGGCCGAGCAGGCCGTGCCGCGGATCACCGCCGAGCTGACCGAGGGCGTCATCCGCGGGATCACGTTCCGTACGCTCGGGATCGGCGAATCCAGCGCCGAGGAGGAGATCAGCGACCTCGTGGCGAAGGACAACCCCGTCGTCGCGACCTACGCCAAGGACGACGGCGTCCACATCCGCGTGACCGGCTTCGGCGACTCGGTGGAGGTCGCCGAGCGGAACCGGGACGCCGCGGCCGGCGAGGTCCGCCGCCGCCTCTCACGGTACATCTATGCCGAGACGATAGCGCCGCTCCCCGACGTCATCATCGGGTTGCTGGCCGACCGTGGCCTGACCCTCGGCATCATGGAAGAGGGCAGCGGCGGCCGACTTGGATCATTGCTGACGGGATCGCTCGTCGCCGACGGGATCATTCTCGGTAGCACGGCCCGGCCGCTGGGCAATGGGCGGAGCGCCCTGGAGCTGGCGGAAGACGCTCTCTCGTCGTTCGGAGCCGATCTCGGCGTCGGCCTCTCGATCAGCGTGGAGCCGCTGCCGAACGTCGCCGGCGTCTACCGAGGTCCGGTCAGCATCGCCCTGACTGGCGCGATCACCGCGAGCGAGGAGCATCAGACCCGCGCCAGCCTTGCCGATATCCACCGCCGGGCGGCGATGTCGAGCGTCGATCTGCTCCGGCGCCGACTCGCGACCACATCTCCGGTTAGCTAGGACGTCAGTCGCACCTCGAATCGCCGCAGAAGGTCGTCACCCCGGGCGAGCATCGCGGCTCGCTCCGAGTCGGATTGATCCACCCAGCCAGTCAGATGCAGCAGCCCGTGGATGGCCACGAACAGGAGCTCACGGTCCGGCGTATTCCCGTTCGCCGTGGCCTGCTCCACCGAGCGATCGACAGAGATGACGATGTCCCCACCCCGGACTGGCTGGCCCGGTTCGCCGTCCCCGGCTTCTGCCTCGAACGTCATCACGTCGGTCGGCTCGTCGACGTCCATGAAGTCGCGGTGGAACCGCTGAAGACGGGCATCGTCGACGAGGACGAAGGCCACCGCCCACGGACCGGCCATCGCCTCGGCCTCGAGCACGAGATCTGATAACGCGACGAGATCGCCCGCCTTCACCGGCGCCACCGGATCGAGGTCGACCTCGCTGATCATCGTGACGTCGACGGTGAGAGGACGCTCGGGGTCGCCAGCCATCAACCGGCGGTGAGTCGTGCCCGGACCGCGGTACTGACCCGGCGTCCGTCGGCCCGGCCGGCGATCCGGGGCAGCAGGATCGGCATGACCTTGCCCATCTCCTTCGACTCTGTCGCTCCGGACTCCGCGATGGCGCCATCGACCAGGTTCGCCAGCTCCTCGTCGCTGAGCTGCGCCGGCAGATAGCGCTCGATCACCGCGAGCTGCTCTCGCTCCCGGACGACGAGGTCGCTCCGGCCAGCCGCCTCGAACTGCTCGATCGACTCGACCCGCTGCTTCACCTGCCGCTGGAGCAGCGTCATCTCCTCCTCACCGGTCAGTGGGCCGCGCTTCTCGATCTCGGCGTTGTGGTGGGCCGATAGCAGGAAGCGGATCGATTCCCGCGCCACCACGTCCCGGTTTCGCATCGCGTCCTTGAGATCCCCCTGAAGTCGGTCCTGAAGCGTCGCTGTCTCGTCGGTCATGAGTTCGCTCCCCGTCATCCCGTTCATTCCGCTCTCGATTGGACCAGTTCAGCCCAGCCCCAGCCCCATCGGCCGTCCGCCCAGGACGTGGAAGTGAAGGTGGAAGACCGACTGCCCGGCGTCCGGCCCGGTGTTGGTCAGGACCCGGTAGCCGCGCTCATCCAGCCCGGCTTCAGAGGCGACCCGGCCGGCCAGACCGAGCAACTCGCCCAGCAGGGCCTCCGCCCCGGATGCCGCCGGTAGATCGGGCAGATGCCGGCGGGGCACGACGAGGACGTGCGTCGGCGCCTGGGGCGAGAGATCGGCGAACGCCACGGCGTTGGCCGTCTCGGCCACGAACGTCGTGCCGAAGTCCCCCCGCACGATCCGGCAGAAGACGCAGTCCGGATCGAAGCCGTCCGCTGACCCATCGCCAGGTCGTCCCTCGATCTCCGTCATGCTCGCATCCCATCCTCAGCCAATGGACCGGCTCCCGGACACTCGATCATACTATTCCCATGCCAGAACTCCCCGAGGTCGAGACCGTCCGGCGCTCGCTCCAACCCATCCTCACCGGACGCCTGATCAGCTTTGTTCGGGGCGAGACGTTCCCGGACGTCATGGGGCCCGGCGGCCTGCAACGAGCTGATCTCCCGGTCGGCCGGGAGATCGTCGGCCTCGATCGTCGGGGCAAGTATCTGATCGTCGAGCTGGATGACGGGTCGGCGCTGGTCGTCCATCTTCGGATGACCGGCCAACTCGTCGTCGCGCGGCCCGGTGATCCGCCACTCCGCTTCCAGCACCTCACGATCGGCCTCGTCCGGCAGCGACGGACAGATGACTCATCCACCGAGAACGCGGATGGACCCCATGCGCTGGAGCTCCGGTTCGCCGACCAGCGCAGGTTCGGTCGGGTGCTGCATGTTACCGCACAGGACCGGTCCAGCCTGTTTCCAGCGATGGGCCCGGAGCCGCTCGACGAGGCCTTCACGCCGGAAACCCTGGCAGCGGGCCTTGCTGGTCGCCGGGCTCCGGTCAAGAACGTCCTGCTGGATCAGCGCCGGGTCGCCGGTCTCGGGAACATCTACGTCGATGAGGCGCTGTTCCGGGCCGGGATCAATCCGCTTCAACCGGCCGGGTCGCTCGACGCCCCCGCGATCTCGGCGCTACAGGGTGCCATCGTGGCGGTCCTGACTGAATCGGTCGAGCGCCGGGGAACGACTTTTTCGTCCTTCCTCGACGGCTATGGGCGTCAGGGAGACAACGGCGACAACCTGCGGGTCTATGGCCGCGGACGTACGGGCCTGCCCTGCGTCACATGCGGATCTCCGCTCCAGCTGATCCGGCTAGGTGGGCGGTCGAGTTCGTTCTGTCCCATGTGTCAACCACTTCGTTGGGTGCCCTAACGACGAGCGCCCGAAAACGCAATGTACCCGCCCATTGCTGGGCGGGTACATCGACTCAGAATGGATCAGATTCCGGAAGGATCGTGATCCGACTCCGAGAGTTAGGCGGCCGGAGTGGAGTCGGCCGACACGATGAACGGGCCAGCGATCGCGAGGACCTCGTCCGGCGTCCGCGGAGCGTCGACGGCGTCCGGGAACGGCTGGTTGTCGGCGTCGTTGACGAGGGCGCCGACGAAGGAGGCATGACGGGCCTCAACGCTGTGGATACCGAGGGCGGTCGCGACCAGCGACGGGGCCAGCACGGCGACCGACGGAGCGGCACCGGCGTACGCCGAGACGCCGACGTTCTCGAGCGCGACGGCCGTGACAAGGAACGAGGTGGCGTCGGTGTACCCGAAGTCGTACGTCGCCTCTTCGACCGGGGTGCCACCGAGGTCGTTGATCGTGGCGGTAAGGGCCTCGACGTGGGCGGCCTCGTGATCGCCAATAACGGTCAGGAGGTCATAGACAGTCGTCGAGCCGTCCGCAGCGAAGTCAGCGGGACCGAACGTCGCGAGGGCCTCGCGGTAGAAGGTCGCCTCGAGGTGCTCGAGGGTGAGGGCGTAGTTGAGGATGTTGATGCCGTCATCCTCGAAGTACGGGTCAGCGGTCAGGCCGTCCGCCGCTGGGGTCGAGTCCTGAGCCGAGGCGCGGAAGCCCGGGGCCGCCGCAAGGGCGAAGGCAGCGCCGCCGCCGATGACGGCCGACTTGCCGAGCAGTGAGCGACGCGACGACAGACGAGCCTTCTCAACCTCGACAGCGGCGAGGAAACGGTTGGAGAGATCGGTCATGGTAACTCCCTGGTGAAGCGAGCGAACGGACGCTGCGTACCCGCAGACCGTGACCCGTGCGCCGAATCAGCATACCCGAACCGTGAGGTTCCGGATCCCCCAACGGCGCTGGTCATCACCGATTCGGTTACCTATCCGTGGAACGAAATGTCCACGGACCGGCCGACGGGGTATGTCGTCGGCACCGCAGCAATTGTGCCGCCGATGTCACCTCACACCCCCAAGGGCGCGAGAATCGACGCCAACCGAGAGCCAGCTGGCCCTACTCCATCTATACGACGCCCGGTTGCGGCTGGATCACTCCTCGGGGAGAGCACCGGGCGAATGTGCTCCGATCAGCGCTATCGACAACCGCGAGCTTCCTCCTCGGATAGCACCGGTGGATGATTCGTTCGGCCGTCTATCGATCCAATGAACTTCCTTGGTGTTTCAGTCACCAGGGGACCGATAGCCCGACAGTTCCCTGGTCAAAGCCCTGATAATCCTGGCCGGCCGAAGCGCGTTGGCCTCGGTCGGCCAGGATCGGCGCGTCCCCGAGCTGGCCCGATCGTTCTCCTCGAGCCAACGACATGATTGCGATTGACGACGTCCCCGATATACTGCTCCTGGATGTCCAGACTCCGTGACCCGAGCGACGCACCGACCGCCACGCCGGCCGTCCGGTGCAGTGTCCATGGTGACGCCCGATTGGGCACCATCGTTCTTCCATTCGCATCGCCGCGCTTGAAGGAGTTACCGCAATGGCAACGAATCGCCGTACTTTGTTGAAGGGCGCCGCAGCGCTCGCCGCCCTCCCGATCGGCCTCAAAGCCTCGACCGCTGGAGCCCAGTCGACCCCGGCCGCGACGCCGGTCGGCACCCCGGTCGGGACGCCGTCGGCCCCGCTCGTCGTCGGGACGCCCGAGGCGTCGCTGGAGGTCTTCTCCTGGTGGACGTCCGGTGGCGAGGCCGCCGGTCTCGACCAGCTCTTCGCCGCCTTCTCAGCCGGCTCGCCGTCAGTCGGGATCGTCAATGCAGCCGTGGCGGGTGGTGGCGGCAGCAACGCCAAGACCGCGCTCCAGACCCGACTGGCCGGTGGACAGGCGCCGGACTCCTGGCAATCCCATCTGGGCAAGGAACTCCAGAGCCTCTACGTCAGCCCCGGCTACTGTGCCCCGCTGACCGACCTCTACGCCGAGCAGGGCTGGAACGACGTCTTTCCGCAGGGCGTCATCGACCAGTCCAGCGTTGACGGCGTCCCCTACGCCGTCCCGGTCGGCAACCATCGCGGCAACGTCATGTTCTACAACAAGGCCCTGATGGAGAGCAACGGGATCACGATTGGCGATACGCTCTCGGTCGATGAGTTCTTCACCGCCGCCGACACGCTCCAGGCTGCCGGGATCCCGGCCGTCGCCCTCGGCGACCGCGACTCCTTCGCCGCCCCCCAGTTGTTCGAGAACACCTTGCTCGGCGTCCTCGGTCCCGAAGCCTACACCGCCCTCTGGAACGACCCGAGCCAGTGGTCCAGCGACGGCGTCACCCAGGCGATCGAGGCCTTCGCCCGGATGCTGACCTACCTCAACCCGGACCACGCCGCGCTGACCTGGGACGGCGCCGCCGACCTGGTCGCCGCCGGGACCGCCGGCTTCACTTCGATGGGAGACTGGGCCTATGGCCAGTTCGTCTCGAAGGGCACCGAGTCGAGCATCGGCTGGGTCACGCACCCCGGTTCGTCCGGCTCCTTCGTGACCGTCATCGACGGCTTCACCCTCCCGGTCGGCGCTCCGGACGCGGTCAACGCCTCCAACTGGCTCCGCGCGGCCGGCTCCGCCGCGGCCCAGACGGCGTTCGCCCCGTACAAGGGCTGCATCCCGGCCCGAACGGACATCGACAGCAGCACCTTCAATGAGTACCTGAAGTGGTCTGCCAACGATCTCACGACGGCCACGGCCGTCCCGTCGAATGCCCACGGCTCGGCCGCCTCGCCGCAGGTCCAGCAGGCGATCTTCGACGCCACGATCGCCTTCATCGTCGCGCCGGACACCGAGACCTACCGCGTCACGATCCAGCAGGCCGCGGAGGACGACGCGGCCTCCTAGACCGACGATCTCCCGAGTGCGTCGACCTGGCGCCGACGCCGGGTCGACCGACAATCCGTCCGGATCAGCGGGGAAGGCGGGAACGCCCTCCCCGCTTTCCCGTCACGGTTATGCTTCCCAACCGAAACCATCCGCTGGTTCCATCCGCTCTCGATCCCCGCCGCGAAGGAAAGCTGTCCATGGCCGCCGAGACCTCGTCGCCGCTCGATACACCGAAAGGGTCGCGGTTCGGCGACCGGATCATCGCTCCCCTCCTGCTCGCTCCCAGCGTCATCCTGCTGCTGATCTTCGTCTACGGTTTCATCGGCACCACCGTCTGGATCTCCCTCTCGAACTGGCGCACGCCCAGACCCAACTGGACCTTCGCCGATCCGCTGTTCAGTGTCTACGACCGGCTGTTCCATACTCCCCGCTTCCAGACGGACCTGCGCAACACGATCGTCTTCACGATCCTGTTCCTTGTCCTGGCCGTCGGCGTCGGGCTGATCTTCGCGCTGCTGCTCGACCAGAAGTTCCCCGGCAGCGTTCTCTTCCGCAATATCTTCCTGTTCCCCTATGCGCTGTCCTTCATCGTCACCGGAGTGGCCTGGCGCTGGATCTTCAACCCGGAGACCGGCATCAACCTGCTGTTCGAGAACCTGGGGATCAACTGGTTGCTGTCGCTGATCGGCCTCGGACCGATCCACCCGGCCTGGCTCACCAACCCCAACGTTGCCGGCGATCTCAGAACCGTGATACCGGGACTGGACGGGATCTTCACCCAGCTCGGCGTTCCGCTGGCGATGCTGCCGGTCGTCATCGCCGCCGCCTGGCAACTCTCCGGCTTCGCGATGGCGATGTATCTCGCCGGACTCGGCACCATCTCGGGCGACATCCGGGAGGCCGCCCAGCTCGACGGCGCCTCGTCATGGCAGATCTACCGGCAGATCATCATCCCCCTCCTCAAACCGATTACCGTCAGCACGCTGATCATCCTCGGCCACGTCTCACTGAAGATCTTCGATCTGATCTACGCCATGTCCGGCTCCGGTCCCGGCTTCGCGACCGACGTCCCCGGCATCTTCGTGATCGAGCAGACTTTCCGGGCGACCCGCTACGACCTCGGCGCAGCCGCCTCGATCGTGATGCTTCTGCTGGTCGCGATCGTGATCGTGCCGTATCTCGTCCGCTCGATGAGGGACCTCTAACCATGGCGACCATGACCAACCCGATCGCCGGGACGACGATGGAGCAGGCCGGCCGGCGGCGTCGGGGCGGACCCAGCGGCGTCGCGAAGACAGCCTTTCTGACCGTGATGGCGCTGTTCTACCTCCTCCCCATCTACGTCGTGCTGATCACCAGCGTCAAGCAGATCGCCGAGGTCGGCACCGCCACGATGTGGCAGCTCCCGACGACGATCTCGTGGGCGTCCTACCAGCAGGCCTGGGACAGCCTGAGCCCGAACCTGACCCAGAGCGTCAAGCTGGTCGTCCCGGCGACGATCCTCTCGGCGCTGTTCGGCGCCCTGAACGGGTACATCCTGAGCAAGTGGAAGTTCCGCGGCTCGGACGTCCTGTTTACGGTCATGCTGTTCGGGATGTTCATCCCCTACCAGGCGATCCTGATCCCGCTGATCCGCTTCCTCCAGCAGGTCGGCCTCTACAACTCGATCGCCGGGTTGATCATCGTCCACGTCGTCTACGGTCTCCCGATCACGACGCTGATCTTCCGGAACTTCTTCACGGCGATACCCGGCGAACTGATCGAGGCCGCCCGCGTCGACGGGGCCGGTCTGGTCGGCATCTTCCTCCGGATCATGCTGCCTCTCTCGGTCCCGGCCTTCGTCGTCGTCGGCATCTTCCAGTTCACCAACATCTGGAACGAGTTCCTCTTCGGCCTGACGATCATCACCAACCCGGCCGAGCAGCCGGTCACTGTCGCGCTGAACAACCTGTCCGGCTCCTTCTCGGTCGACTGGAGCGCCGTCATGGCTGGCTCGGTTCTGGCCGCCCTGCCGACCGCCCTGATCTACATCCTGCTCGGCCGCTTCTTCATCCGCGGAATGCTGGCCGGCTCGATGAAGGGATAGCCGACCACGGGCGAGGTTGTCACTGAGCGTCCCTACGGATGGACCGTAGGGGCGATCCCTTGTAGTCGTCCGGCCGCCGCAGCGGCCGTCTCCGCCGGTGAGACTGTCTCTGCGAACGACTCGCCTCATCAAAAACCGTCGTTCTCGGACACCGGCACCCCTGTGCGGTCTGGCGCCTGCGGCGCGGACAAGACAAGCCTTATCCCCACGGACGGCCCAGCAGAGGCATCGTTCGTCGCAACGAGAGAGACCGCCCGGCAACGTTGCCGGGCGGTCTCTCTGTTCATCCTTGCCGAATAACGCTACGCCATCACGATGACGCTCCGCAGCGTCTCGCCCCGCTCCATCGCGTGGAACGCCTCCTCGGTCTCATCGAGGGTGATCGTTCGGGTCACCATCCGGTCGAGGTCGAGCCTGCCCTGCGCGTACCAGTCCGCCAGGAGCGGGAAGTCCCTCGTCGGCAGGCAGTCGCCGTACCAGGAGATGCTCAGCTTGCCGCCGCGGTCGAAGAACCGGGCGACAGGCAGGTTCAGCATCGCCTCCCGGCCTGCCACACCGACCACGACGCAGCGCCCGGCGAGGTCCCGCGACCAGAGCGCCGTCTCGATCGTCCGGGGCGAACCGACCGCCTCGATAGCGACGTTGACTCCGAACCCGCCGGTGATCGCCTTGATCGCCTGGACCGCGTCGCCATCGTTCGGGTCGACGGTGTGGGTGGCGCCGAACTCTCGTGCCCACTCCAGTTTCCGGGGGTCGAGATCGACCGCAATGATCGTCGTCGCCCCGGCAATCTTCGCCCCCATGATGGCGGAATCGCCGACGCCGCCGCAGCCGATCACCGCGACGGACTCGCCCGGCCGCACGCCACCGGCGTAGAGCGCGGCGCCGATCCCGGTCATGACGCCGCAGCCGATCAGGCTCATCTGGGCCGGCGGCAGCTCATCGCTGACCGGGATGCACTGGTGCGAGTGGACGACGGTGTGGGTGCAGAAGGTTCCGATTCCCAGCACCGGGGTGAGCTGGATGCCGTCGTGGGTCCTCATCCGAGGCTCTGCATTGAGCGAGTTGGCGCAGAACGCCAGGTCGCCCCGCAGACAGAACCGACACTCGCCGCACGGCGCCCGCCAGGCGAGGATGACGTAGTCGCCCTCCCTGACGTTCGTGACGCCCTCGCCGAGCCGCTCGACGATCCCGCTACCCTCGTGCCCGAGAAGCCAGGGGAACGGCTCCGTCCCGAACACGCCGTTCTTCGCCGAGAGGTCCGTGTGGCAAACCCCGCTGGCGAGGATGCGGACCAGCACCTCGTTTGGTCCCGGTGGTTCGATCAGGAAGTCCTCGACCGCGGCCCGCTGACCTGGCTCCCGTGAGATGACGCCCCGTGCCGTGATGCGCTCAACCATGTGTAGGTCCTGTCCCCGATCCCGGGCGAAAGCCGGTCCTGCTCGACCGGAGAGTCGGCGAGGATCTCCCTCGATCTCACCCGCGCGTCAGTCGGCATCGTACCGGCCCCAGGGTCGATATGGTAGAGCGGTCTCGCGGGAGGGAGATCACCGGAGACTCGATCCCCGGCCTGGATCAGTCGGCGCGATCCATGTCGATCGGCGTCAGGAGCGGCTCACTCGCCAGGAACGCCCGGATATTGTCCATGAGCAGCCCGGCCATCACCTGGACCGGCTCGGGACCTCGCCCGGCCATGTGCGGCGACAGCACGACATTCCCCAGCGCAAGGAGCTCGGGAGGCACCACCGGCTCACCTTCGACCACGTCCAGCCCGGCACCGAGGATGCCGCCGGTTCCGAGGGCCGAGATGAGCGCCGCCGTATCCACGATGCTGCCTCGGCCGATGTTGATCAGAAACCCCTCCGGACCGAGGGCATTAAGGACCGCCGCGTCGACGAGATGCCGCGTCCCCGCTCCACCGGGTGCCGAGACGACCAGGAAGTCCGACCACGCCGCGAGGTCGCGGACTGACTGCATGAATCGGTACGGGCTCTCAGGTTTGAAACGGCGACCGTGGTACGAGACCGGCATCTCGAAACCGTGGTGGCCCCGGTCGGCGATCTTCGATCCAATGCTGCCGAGCCCGACGATGCCAAGCCGCTTTCCGAAGAGACCGCGCCTTCGGATGAGGAACGGGTAGCCCGCCCCGCCCGAGGCAAACAACCGCCAATCACCCGCGCGCACCATGCCGTCGGCCGGGACGATCCCACCCGCGACGGCCAGCATCAGCCCCAGCGTGTGGTCGGCGACGGCCGTGTCGTTGGTCCCACGCCCGTTGCTGACGACGATGCCCCGGGCCGCCGCCGCGTCGAGGTCGATCCCCTCGAACCCGACCCCGATCGCGCAGATCAGCTCGACATTCGGCAACAGGGCGAGTTCGGAAGCCTTGAGGCCGCCCTCTCCGTTCGTGATCACGATCCTCGCCGCAGCCCCATACTCGACGACCGCCGCCCGGCTGCCGAGATCGTCCAGGCAAACCAGACTGTGGCCGTCGCCTTCCAGCGCGGCGCGGACGACCGGCGGCAGGTGGATGAAGACCGCGATCGTGATAGTCAACCATTGGTCTCCTGGTCGAATCAACGCTCGGAAAGATGCAGGGCGGGACAACGCGGAGGACACTTCGGTGGACCGATTCGCGTCAGATCGACCGGGAACCCTGGCGACGAACCGGCCTTACCGCGCCTCCGAGTTCCATCCAGTCAGATCGGGGGAACCTATTGTAGCCGGAAGCATCTGGCTCGTTCGGTGCGCTGACAATGGTTCACCGGTTCAGGGGCATGGCAACGGGCCACCGGTCGAATCCGGTGGCCCGTTCCATCTCGCCTGTATTCGCAAACGGCTCCTCGCCGCGCAGGGTCCTAGCCGCGACGGATCCGGACGACAGTCCCGGTCCCGAACGCGAGCGAGATGACAGCCAGCACAGCCAGCAGTGCCGTCGAGAGTGCGGCGGTGGACGCGGCTGTGTAACCACTGCCCGTGCTCGGCATCGAGGTCACGCTGCCAGTGCTGGTGGCGGTATCCCCGGCGGTCCCTCCCTCGGCACCGACGGACGTGCCGAGACCGGTATTCGCACTACTGGTTGATCCCTGTTCATCCGATGAAGCCTGCTCGGTGGACGACTCACCGCTCCCGATGAAGGCGCCGAGGCCAGACTCCGCATCGGTCGACGACCCCTGATCGCTGGACGAGCTACCGGAGCCGATGAAGGCGCCGAGTCCTGTGCCCTCGCCATCCGGCGAACCATCCTGGGCCGAGACGACCTGACCAACGACGAGCCCGAGCCCGAGCGCCAGCAGCAACGTTGTCGCCATGATGAATCGCTGCACGCGATACTCCTTTGTATGCTCCCGGCACGATCGTCGATTCCTCGACCGATGGTGCCGGAACGCCGTAGCCATGCATGTCGATGATCGGCACGTCACTCACGGGCGGGCTCGATTCATCCTGCTGCTGATGGTACGGGCCAGGACCGCTACCGGATCAGGGAATGCCCGTGATTATCGGCATGTCGCCAAATATGTCGGCCGTACTGGCCGCTCATAACCTCGGATATTCTGCAACCGGATCCCGCCCGATCGCCTCGCAGCGACGCTCAACCAGTGGGCGACATTTCGGCGCCTCACGAGCCTTCCGCGCTACTGGCACGAAGCGAGACGGTGTTCATGATTGGAGCACCGTGAACCGGACCCGGACAAAACAAAACGCCGGAGCGGAATGCTCCGACGTTTCTGGCTCTGCAATGCGGTAGACAGCGGAGCGGGTGATCGGATTCGAACCGACGACATCCTGCTTGGGAAGCCGCTCCGTTCGTCCGCCCCGGTCCGGCTGTAGCCGAAACAGCCCACTCCCATGGGGGTTTTCGGCGTCGCACACTTGTTCTCATCCGCTATCATTCGGGTACGTTCGGCGCGATCCGTGTACAAACCGTGAACAAAAGAGGGGCCCCGCGCTGCTTGCGACAGCCGGGGCACGATCACCGCCGTTGGAGGGCGATGACGATGGGAACGTTAGCAATCAGCGTCGAGCAGGTCAAGCGCGTGACACGCGGCTTGTGGTCTCAGCGGTATGACTTCTCACCGGATGACCTCAATCTCATCGACGGAGCGTTCTTCTACGAATGTATCGAGGACCCTCGCCCTGCATTGATGGAGCACGTCCGGGACCTGCAAGCCTTCGATTTCGATCAGAATGGTGTCGCAAGAGAGCCAACGGCCTTTCTGGAACGAATGGACGCATTCGAGGGTTTCATCCATTCCTTGAAGGGCAGAATCCCGAACGTCGACCAGTGGATAGAAGGTTCAGTACCCGTACGCATGCGAGACGCGGTACTGAACCTTGTGGAGTCCGGCAACGCGTGGCCGTTGTTCTGGTCACAGGCATCCGACCTCCCACGCAGCACGATTTGGATCAGCTTCGGCGTGCTCGATCAGCGATGGGACGGGTGTCGAGTCGAGCGGGAGCTTCGGGAACGAATCGCCGCGCCAGACCGCGACACCGCCGCGTTCCTGTCCCGTTCGCCCTTGTCCACGGACACGCCGCCCGGCTCCACGATACGACTTCCTCAGTTCCGCCTCTTTCTTCCTGGAGAGGTGGTGCCAGAAGCTATCCCACTCAAGGAGCCAGTGGCGTTGAAGACGCCGATGATCAGTATGGTCCTCCCCTACCCACTCCTGGCTGAGGGAATCATTGCCGCCAGCTATGACGCCGCTGCCGGGGCGTCCGGATGGCGCAACCGTCTATACGGAAGCATCGCCAACCAGACTCCCATCGTTGCCATCCGGACTTGGTGCCTGAGTCTCTTGATCGCGAGCAATGAACTTCAAAACCAACGCGAGGCGATGCTGGCGGCAGATGCAATCTTTGGTGACGACGGCCCCGTACACGTCGTCGACGGCACGCTCCGGGGAAACCGCGATCAACTGATCGCGCGAGTCCCTGAAGCAAAGCTGTTGAAACGCGATTACATTCGCAGGGTCTAGACCCCGAAACATCCCTACGTTTAGCGTCACGCCTGGCTCCTACGCTTTTTTCAGTCGCTCCCGTCCGTGCGGAGTGGTTGTCAGCGTAGGAGTTTTCGCTATGTCCGCGACCGGCCCGACTCGTGAGTATGTCCCGGTCGACCGGTTCCTCGAGGCCAATCGCGATCCCGTGACCGGGCGACGGCGCATCGGCCGTGACGCGCTCTACGCCGGCATCCACGCCGGCCGGGTGCCGCACGTCCGCCTCGGTCGCCGCATCCTCGTCCCATCCGACCTGCTCGATCAACTTGTGACCCGACCTGGCGACGATGCCGGGCCGCTTGACGATGCCGCCTGAACGCAGCGCGGTCGCCGGGAGAGCACCCGACGACCGCTTACAAGTGAGATAGCAAGATGAGTATATCGCGTGCAACGCCAGACCGTATCGAACGTCTCGAACAACTCCTGCGGCAGTTCAGCGCGACCTATCGCCCGGACCACTCAATCACCCGACAGGGCGCCCGGAACCTTGCCGCTGCCCGCCCCGCCCGTGACGAGGCGCGGGAGGATCCCGAGACCGGCGACCCATCCCCGGAGGCGGCGCGATGACCGTCACACCCCTCCGGGCCACCCATGGCCTCCTGGCGCGCATCAACGATGTCGACCGGCTCGCGGTGGCTGCCGAGATGTACGTCTCGGACATCGGACTCGCCATCGTCCCGCTGCACAGCATCCGGGCCGGTCGCTGCACCTGCGGCAAGGCGGACTGCGGCTCCCCCGGTAAGCACCCGCGCACACCGAATGGACTCCATGACGCGACCCGCGACCCGGACATCATCCGGGGATGGTGGGACCGCTGGCCGGAGGCCAACATCGGCTGGCCGGTCCCCGTCGGCTACGCGATCATCGATGTCGACGACCTGGACGCAGCGGAGCGGCTGGAAGCCATCCACGGCCGCCTGGCGACCCCGTGGGCCATCAAGACCGGGCGCGGCGTGCATCTGGTCTACCGTACGTCGACGCAGGTCAGGAACAGTGTCGGCCTGATCGTTCCCGGCATCGACGTGCGAGGACTTGGGGGTTACTCCATTCTGCCGGTCAGTTGGCACGTCAGCGGCGCCCGCTACGCCTGGTGGCAGGTTCAGGACGATATGTGCGGCATCCTGGAGCCCGCGCCGCTGCCGCTGTGGCTGGCCGGGAAGCTCACGGCCCGTCCGGCTCCGACCGTCACCCACCGGGCCATCCCGACCGCCCAGGCGCCGTCAGACGAGACCTTCGGCGAGGGTGGCCGGAATGACGGCCTGACGAGGATCGCCGGCAGTCTGCGTCGGCACGGCTGCGACGAGGCGACCATCCTGATCGCCCTCGAGACGGCCAACCAGCGCCAGTGCCGCCCGCCACTCGATGACCGGGAAGTGCAGCGGATCGCCGCCTCGGTCAGCCGGTACGAGCCCGCCGTCCCGACTGTGCCAAAGGGTCCCCGGAAGCTGCGGTTCACTGCCCCGCCGGCCAGGAGGGCGTCGTGAGCGACTACGCGGCTTCCGGCCCCGCTCAGGCCGGCCGATCCTTTCGCACATACGATCTCGCGTCGTTCGGTGCGCTGAACCTGCTGGACGTGGAGATGGTTGTCGAGGGTCTGATCCCGACCGCTTCGCTCAGCCTGTTCGCTGGCCGCGAGAAGGGCGGCAAGTCTCTGCACATGATCGATCTGGCCTGTTCCGTGGCGGCTGGTGAGCCGTACCTCGGGCGGGACACGATCGCTGGCCCGGTGATCCTTGGGGCTGCCGAGGATCACCCCCGCTCGATTCGCGCTCGCCTGCTGACGCGCATCGGCCGCGACCTTGCCGAGGACGGCCGGCCGATCCACGTCCTGCCGCTCGGTGGTGTTCGTCTGGAAGCCGACCACGACCCGGAGCGTCTGTCGCTGACCGACCCGGTCGGCGTCGCCCAGCTCACCACCACCATTCAGGAGACCGGCGCGGTCCTGTGCATCCTCGACTGCCTGCGAGAACTCCATGACGAGGAAGAGAACGACTCGATGATGGGCGCGGTCGTCGGCCCGCTCCGGCGCATAGCCCACGACACCGGCTGCGCCATCATCCTGGTTCATCACGCCCGCAAGAATGGCGGACATCGAGGAAGCACCGCCATCGGTGCGGCCTGCGATAGCGTCATGGAATGGATCGCCGATGACGATGAATAGCCCTGGGACCGTCCGTGGCAAGTTGACGGCCAGAGGGCGAGACGTGCCGCGCATCACGATCCATGCCGAGCTCGGGGATGATCTGCGGTTCGTCCCCACTGAGGCGCCCACCACCGCGCCGAACGCCCGCGCCCGCATCCTCGAGGCGTTGGAGCGCCGACCCGGCAGCACCGCCCAGGAGATCGCCTCGGAGACGGGTATCCCCGTGGCGACCGTCAAGAACGTCCTGACGGTCCTGGCCCGCGATACGCCGCCGTCGACCGAGCGCACCGGCACGGGTCGGCGTGACGCACCCTTTCGCTACTCCATTGCATCCCGGTTTCGTCCCGCCGGGATGCATCAGGACGGAACCGGGATGCAAGACCCCGACACTGCCTCGGATTTGAATCATCCCGACACATTCCCTAGGGACGAGGGTCGGGATGATTCAAATAGTGTCTCCCAGACCGCACAGGCTGTTTCGTCCCACGTCCCATCCGCTAAGGAAAACGGTCGGGATGATTCAAATATTGGCGGGCGGACCGATCCGCCACTTCGGTCGACATGTGTCTCTTGTGGCGGCGCCTTGGAGCCGGGGCAGCGCGTCCGGTGCGCGGACTGTGTTACGGACGCCTATCATGCTCGGGAGGCAGGACGATGAGCCCTGACCGCTGGAAGCGCCACGGGCGCGAGATCGCCCGCCTACTCGGAGGTCGACGGCTTTCGGACAACGGAGCGGCCCTAGCCTCGCGGGACGCCGCGGCCACCGCGCCTGGATCGGTCCCGGTGGTGATCGCCCATCCGACGCCACCGGTCGGGAGCCGGCGCTGTGCGGTGCTCGAGCTCGGGCAACCGGCGGCGCTGCTGGCTCTGGAGGCTGTGGCGGGAACTGTCGCGGCCGGTCCGGGGACCGATCCGGGAACTGTCGCCGCCGATCCGGGGATCGATCCGGGGATCGATCCGATCGCCGCGAAGGAAATCAGGACGGGAAAGATTGGTCAGGAACAGGCGGCATTCGCTAATGATTTCGGATTGATTCACGCGCACGCGCGCGAGATCGCCGACCGGAGCCGCATGGACGGCATAGCGAAACGGCCGGAATCGGACGGGGCCGGTCCGCAGGTGGTGGAAAACCCGTGCGAAAATGCCCGAAAAGTGCCGCGAAACCCGGCCGGCGCGCGCCGGAACGCGCCACAGCGGAGCGATTCGGCATGAGCCGGGAGCGAAACGGGACGCGCTACACCGACGAGGTGCTCTGGCTGGACGTGCGTGAGGTGGCACGTCAGGGGCTAATGGTGGCCGGCCGCGCGTGGTCCGTCACCTGGTCGCGGGACGGGCGCGGTATCGGCGACGTGCGGCTCGGCATCGAGACGGCGCCGGAGGATGCGTCCCGGCTGACGCTGGTCGTCTCCTACGCGGTCGGTTTGAAGGGGACCAAACTGGTCCCGGTGCTGGACCGGTTTCGGCTCGAGGCGACGCCCTGCCACTTTGGCGGCGCGCGGTGGTGGCTGCGGTGCCGTCGCTGCGGGGAGCGCGTGGCGGTGGTCTACGCGGCCGGCGTGGACCACCGGTTCGTCTGTCGAGACTGCGCCGGGCTGGCGTATCGGTCGACGCGGATCGGTGAGCTGGACCGGATCGATCGGCGCCGGTACCGGCTGGCGCGGCGGCTCGGCTACCATCCTTCCTATCCCCGTGAGACGATTCACTGGCGCGACCTGCCACGGCCAGCCAGAATGCGCGAGGATACGTTTGAGCGCCTGACGAGCGAAGGCCAGGCGCTCGAGCACCGTGCGTCGGAGCTTTGGATCGATCAGGTGTGCGCCACCCTTTCGCGAGCGGACAGGGTCATCGCTCGCGGCTACGCCAGGCTCGGGTGGGTCTGACACCGGTTCACGAGCCTCGAGGTCGGACCGTATCATGCCTGCGGGTGGTCGGATAGCCAGGGGGACCGCAACCGTGCCGTCCGTGATCGCGTTCCAGCAGAAGTGGCGGATGGCGAAGGGGCTGACCGAGCGCTCCGCCTACCAGCAGCACTTCCTCGACCTCTGCGCCCTGTTCGACGTCCCCGGCCCGGCCGAGGCCGACCCGAGCGGCGAGCACTACGCCTTCGAGAAGGGCGCGACCAAGAGTAGCGGTGGCAAGGGCTTCGCCGATGTCTGGCGGCGGGGCGCCTTCGCCGTCGAGTACAAGGGCGCCCACGCCAACCTCGCCGCCGCCTACGACCAGCTCCTGCGCTACCTCGACGCCCTGGAGAACCCGCCGGTCCTGATCACCTGCGACCTCGATCGCTTCGAGGTCCGGACCCACTTCACCAACACCCCGACCGTCACGTACGCCTTCGACCTGGAGGGGCTGTCCGACCCGTCCAACCTCGACGTCCTCCGCCTCGCCTTCACCGCCCCCGAGCGGCTCCGGCCCCGGACCAGCACGGCCGCCGTGACCGAGGAGGCCGCCCGGCGGTTCGGCGCCCTGGCCCAGTCCCTCAACGCCCGCGGCTTCGCACCCGACACCGTCGCCCACTTCCTGATGCAGCTCCTGTTCTGCCTGTTCGCCGAGGACGCCGGGCTGCTGCCCCGCGGCCTGTTCACCGAGCTGCTGACCTACTGCGCCGGCTACCCGGACGACTTCCCCACCCAGATCGACCAGCTCCTCGCCGCGATGCGCTCCGGTGGCGTCGTCAACTACCGGCGGATCGACCGGTTCAACGGCGGCCTGTTCGTCGACATCGCCACCCTGCCGCTGACCGGGGACGAGCTCAAGGGGCTGCTGGCCGCCTCCCGGCTGGACTGGGGGGCGATCGAGCCGGCCATCTTCGGGACGCTGTTCGAGCGCGGCCTGGACCCGGCCCAGCGCTCCGCCCTCGGCGCCCACTACACCGGCCGGGCCGACATCGAGCGCGTCGTCGAGCCCGTCCTGATGGTCCCGCTCCGGCGCCGCTGGGAGACCGTCCGCGCCGAGGCCGACGCCCTCAAACAGCGCTGGGACAACGCGAAGTCCACGGGCGCCGCGACGACGGCCCGGAACGCCTTCGCCGGGCGGCTCCAGGACTTCCAGGCCGAGCTGGCGGCGGTCCGGGTGCTGGACCCCGCCTGCGGCTCCGGCAACTTCCTCTACGTCGCGCTGGCCCGGCTGATGGACCTGGAGAAGGAGGTCATCACCTACGCCGCCGCCAACGGCCTGCCGGCCCCGTTCCCGACGGTCGGCCCCCGGCAGCTCCACGGGATCGAGATCAACCCCTACGCCCACGCCCTGGCGCAGGTCGTCGTCTGGATCGGCTTCCTGCAATGGCGGATCGCCAACGGCTTCACCGGCCGCCGCGACCCCGTCCTCGACCCGCTGGAGACGATCGAGCTCCGCGACGCCCTGCTGACCAGGGACGCCGACGGGACCGTCCACGAGGCCGCGTGGCCGGCGGCGGATGTGATCGTCGGCAACCCACCGTTCCTGGGCGGGAAGCGCGTCCGGGCTGAGCTTGGCGATGACTACGCCGAGACCTTGCATCGGCTCTTCGATGATCGCCTGCCGCCGTTCTCAGATTTCGTCTGCTATTGGTTTGAAAAGGCGAGGGCGCAGATCGACCACGGAGAAACCCAGCGTGCCGGCCTGCTCAGCACGAACAGCATTCGTGGTGGTGCTAACCGCCGCGTGCTCAACCGAATTAAGCAGACCGGTGACATCTTCATGGCGTGGGATGACGAGCCGTGGGTCCTCAACGGCGCAGCGGTCCGGATCAGCATTATTGGGTTTGACAACGGCACCGAGCTAGAGCGGACCCTTGACGGCTTACCTGCCAAAGCAATCAACGCTGACCTGACCGGGACGGTCGATCTCACGGTCGCGAGGCGCCTGCCCGAGAACGAGCGGGTCGGATTCATCGGGGTTCAGAAGAGCGGACCCTTTGATGTGTCGGCCGAAGTAGCACAGACATGGCTGGCGTCTCCAGTAAACCCGAATGGTCGACCAAACTCAGACGTAGTACGGCCGTTTACGAATGCCCTTGATATCGTTCGCCGTCCACGGGAGCGCTGGATTGTCGACTTTGGTTTGATGGACGAAGACTTGGCCGCACTGTATGAGCGCCCTTTTCAGTACGTTTTGGAGGAGGTTAGACCTGCACGGAACAAGAGTGGTATCGGTACGGAGATGTGGTGGCAGCATTGGCGACCGCGCCCAGAACTTCGTCGGAAGATCGAAAGCCTCGACCGATACCTCGTGACGCCAGCGGTAGCGAAATATCGCCTGTTTGCTTGGAGCCAGCCAGAAGTCCATCCCGATCACGCCTTGATTGCCTTCGCCCGGAACGACGACTAATTCTTCGGCGTGCTGCACTCCCGCGCCCACGAGCTCTGGTCGCTGCGGATGGGGACGTGGCTGGGCAAGGGCAACGACCCGCGCTACACCCCGACGACCTGCTTCGAGAACTTCCCGCTCCCCTGGGCGCCCGGCCACGAGCCGACCAGCGACCCGCGCCACACCGCCATCGGTGACGCCGCCCGGCGGCTGGACGAGTTCCGGCGAAACTGGCTCAACCCACCGGACATCGCCGAGGCCGAGCTGAAGCGGCGGACCCTGACCAACCTCTACAACCTGCGCCCGGCCTGGCTGACCAACGCCCACGCTGCCCTGGACCGCGCCGTCTGGGCAGCCTACGGCTGGCCGGCGGACGAAATCCCGGCCGACGTCCCCGAGGACACGATTCTCGCCCGCCTGCTGGCCCTAAACCTGGAGCGTTCGACACTTGCGGTCGCATGACCCGGCTCTGTCGTCAGGCACCCGGCGCTTGGCGTGACGTGAGTCTCCTTCGCGTCGCGGCCGTGAACCTTTTGCAAGCGAAGCTGAGAGACGGGTCGATCGTCTCGCGCGAGTCGGCTACCGGGACGAGCCCTTGGACGTTCATCGCCGTCCAGGGCTTGACACTGCGAGCGCGCGGGTCGCTCATGCCACGACGGCCGCGACCTGAGCCCCACAGCCGCAGGGAACCTGGGTGTCGTCGTTAAGACGACCGGAGCGGTACATCCGGGCCCAGCCAGTGCCGAGGCAGCCGGTGGGTGCTCGAGGGCGACTATTACGACGACAATCTGGACCCGTGGGGCGACTGGTGACCCGTGGGGCCGGTGGTAGCTAAGTCGGCGCACAGAATGATTGCTTGGTACCCGTCCATAGTTCTATTGGAGCAGGAGATTGGTTCCAATTGGATGTGGCACTAGAACCGTACGTACGGATATAAGGTGGTGAAAGGTAGTAGAACGTTGCGTCATTGCTTGACGCAACGTGACCGCGCACCTTGGGGGGGGAGCCAGTCATCATGTCTAAAACAACCTATCGACTGGTTTGTCGGCGTCTGCGTCCTCGCGGGCTTGAACCAACCTTCAATCGGCGAACACGTGGTTACCAAAAGCGTTCGGCGTTCGTTCTTCGTGCCCCGGTCATGATTCGTTTGTCGGGCAGGGAGCTAGCGCCCGTACGAGCGGTTGCGGCCTCAAGGAACGTGTCGGTCAATGCTTTGGTCAAGGAAGCGGTGCACGAGATCGCCTCCGCTGACCAATCTCCGAGCAGTTGGCGCCTGACCCCTGACGAGTTCGATAGAATCCAGCAGTCGATCGATCGACCTGCCAAAGCGAGTGACTCCCTGCGGGCATTTATGACCGCACCAACTCCTTGGGACTGATGGACGACCGCCTTTCAGCGCCCCAGACGCTAACCGCGGAACACGATCTGAGTCACTTCGACTGTGGCGAGCCAGGCATCAACGCTTGGCTCGCTTTGCGTGCGTGGTCTTGGCATCAGAAAGGATGGACCACGGTCTGGGTGGCTTGCCAGGGTAACCGAGTTGTTGGTTTCTATACTCTCTCGTCTTTGTCTCTCATCAGGAAGGAGAAGCCGCTCCCCGGTCGACTCTTGAGTAATGCGCCCGCGCACATTCCAGCCATGCTTTTGGGCCAACTCGGAGTGGATCAAGCGTCCAAGGGCCAAGGGCTGGCTAAGGCTCTTGTCCGACACGCACTGGATCAGGTATTGCTCGTCAGCAAACTTGCGGGTGTAGCGGTGGTCGTCGTCGATCTCTTAGACGAGTCCTTGCGGCCCTTCTACGAAGGGCAGCTTGACTTCAAGCCCACGAAAAGCGGATCGCTTCGCCTCTACGTCGAGGTAGCCGCACTCGCTGATGGCAAGAAACCTCTGGAGTAACTGCTCCGCCGTGACGGTCTGGCGCCCGCTACCGCCGACTACGGCCGGGTCATTCTGGGCGATTACTACGATGGCCCTGAGCCAAGCGATCTCTGGAGCTGGTGGTAGGACTGGTCTCACGGACACGCAGCGAGGCCAGCCGGATCGCTGTAGTGGCCGGAGACAGGCATTCAGGTCGCGCAATGGCTCCTGAGTCTTTCACGATCGGGGAACCGGCAGGCAACACAAAGTGCGCAGCCGACGCCGGCTGCGCACTTTCCGCGCTTCTCTCTCTTCTCTCGCGCTACGTGGGATCGCCGGCGACGCGGATGGCCGTCACGATCGCTTCCATCATGCCTAGCGGCAGCGGGACGGTTGGGCCGTCTCCCCGCCGCGTCGCCGCGAGATCGCGGGCATCGTCCGGCCGAACGACCAGCCCGGTCCCGTCCGCGTCGCGAACCAGGGCGATCGTGACGAAGAGCTCGTGATCGCGTTCGGCATCGGAGAGCTTGAGCTGGCCAGTGATGGTATTGCCCATGTCAAGGTCTCCAGGTGTGCGGGTGCCAGCCGTCATTCGGCTGGCACTTATCGTCAGGTCAAGCGGCTTCATGAGCGGCCCCACAGCCGCAGGGCACTTCGGTGTAGTCGTTCAGCCCGTGGCCCAGATACATGCGAGCCCAGCCGCTGTCGAGGCAATCGGTGCACATCCGGTACTCCGGGGCCGGACTGACCGGAGCGGGCGGCTCCGGGTCCGGCGTGACGTCCGTCAGCAGACCGAGCGCCGCCCGCAGCGCCGCGGCGTGTTTGCAAACGTTGCCGTGCTCCCCGGCCTTGCAGGCGCAACCCTGGAGGCTGACCGGGTAGAGGCGCTGGCCGTCGCCGGACAGGGCGTGATAGGCACGGGTGTCGCGGTCCTGGAAGAGGCGGATGCCCTCGTGCCGGGCACGGGCAAGGGCGGCAATCCAGCGGCTGGCCGGGGCGGGGCGGGTGGTCGTAACCATGATCGATCTCTCCTGTGTCCTGGTGCCGCTGGAGGTCCGAAGTCCGGCGGCGAATCGGTGAGGCGCTTGCACGTCCTCAATACGTAGATATTAGCACATAACGGATACATTGTCAACGGCACGGATACAGACTGTCGGGTATACTGATTCACAATGGATACAGAATGGAGACGGAAGAGGGGCAACACATGACGGGATCAATCCCACAGCGACTTCGTGATCTGCGGGGCGATCGAGCCTGGAGCATCCGCCGGCTGGCAGAGGAGTCCGGGGTCGCGACGCAGACGATCGTCCGGATCGAGGCCGGCCAGGACATGCGTCCGTCGACCGTGGCGAAACTCGCGGCGGCACTGGGCGTGGAACCGATGGCCATTCAGGAATACCGTGCGCAACGGGAGCGGGACAACGAAACCGCCGCCCAGGACTAACCCGGACGGCGGCGCAAGCGCCTCACCGCTTCGGACGGAGAGACGGAGGAAGTATGGCACGGGGCAGCATTACCAAACGTACCGGCACAAAGGGCGACACGTCCTATCTCGTGCGGGTCGAGGTTGGCACTGATCCCGTCACGGGCAAGCGCGTCCAGGAAGCCGAGACGTTCCGGACCCGCAAGGAAGCCGAACGGCGCAAGACCGAATGGCTCTCGGAGATCGATCGCGGCGTCGCAGTCCGGCGCACACCGATCACCGTTGCCGAGCTCATGGCGAAATGGCTCGAGGAAGTCGCCGCCCACCGCGTCCGGGACACCACGCGCCAGGGGTACGCCGATACCATCCGTCTACACATTCTTCCGGAGCTGGGCGCGATCGAAGTGCAGCGCCTGACCACATCCCGCGTGCAGTCGTTCTACGCGAGGAAGCTGGCCGCCGGCGTCGGTCCCCGTACCGTCCAGCTCTGCCACCTGCGGCTGTCGCAGGCGCTCCGTCAGGCGGTGCGGTGGCAGATGGTGCCCGCCAACGTCTGCGGCAACGTAGAACCGCCCACGGTGCGGTACAAGCGCGGCGGGACGTGGGACGCCGATCAGCTCGGACGCTTCCAGGACGCGGCCCGGACGGACGGACTGGCCCCGCTCTGGGACATCCTCGCCACCACCGGGATGCGACGGGGGGAGGCGCTGGGACTCCGGTGGCGGGACGTCGACCTCGAGCGCGGCACGCTGACCGTCGCTCAGTCCGTGGTCGCCAGCAAGGGCGTCCCCCTGATTCAGGCACCGAAGACGACCGCCGGCAGCCGGACCATCCGTATCCTGCCGTCGACCGTCGCCGCCCTGCGAGCCCACCGGACCGCATGGCTAGTTCGCAAGCTGGCCGCCCCGCCGGAGCTCTGGCAGGATCACGATCTCATCATCTGCACGGCGATCGGCTCCCCGATCAACCCGAACAACGTCCAGCGCAGCTTCGATCGGATCGTCGCGGCCGCCGGGCTGCCACGGGTGCGGCTGCATGACATCCGCCACAGCCACGCCAGTATCCTGCTGGGCAACGGCGTCCCGGTCCACGTCGTCTCACAGCGCCTCGGACACGCGAATCCCAGCATCACCCTGAGCGTCTACGCGCACGTCCTGGGCGGCATGGAAGAGGCCGCGATCGATACCCTCGAGCGGCTGATGGACCGGCGGACATCGTGACCGCCGCGACCGTCCGTGTACAAACCGTGAACAAATCGGCCGACACGCGAAACGCCGGACCCGGAGGCCCGACGTTTACCGCATTGGAAAGCCGTCTTTGTGGAGCGGGTGATCGGATTCGAACCGACGACATCCTGCTTGGGAAGCAGACACTCTGCCAACTGAGTTACACCCGCAGCGGAGTTCCGGGATTATAGCACAGTGATCTGGCGCATCTACCCTGCTCCCTGGGACTATGGAGGATCGATCCACCAGTCCAGGTCGTTCACCTCACGAGGTTTCAGTCACCATGACTTCGTCGTCACTGTCCCGGGATGCAGCGGGCCGACGTTTGACGACGCCAACGGCCAACGCTATACTCCGGCTGGTCCCCGGGGGACTTAGCTCAGTTGGGAGAGCGCTACAATCGCACTGTAGAGGTCGGGGGTTCGAGTCCCCCAGTCTCCACCCCCTGATCCCACGACATTCCGATCTCATTCCGCGCCGGACTCCTGGGGGCTTAGCTCAGCTGGTAGAGCGCAGCGTTTGCAACGCTGATGTCAGGAGTTCGAGTCTCCTAGCCTCCACCACCATCGCCGACTGCGAATCGGAACGAAAATACGAGATGGGCCGGGTGGACGATCACCCGGCCCATCTGCTCGTTCGTCTCCCTACGATGCCGGGTTGGGACGCAATCCACCGAAGCTGCCGCCCAGGCCGTCGGCCGAGCGGTCCGGTGGCAGGAGGCTCGGGGGGAGATCTCCAGGGTCAGTCTGAACGTCCTGCCGGCCCTGCATCCGGTTCGATGGACGACCGTGCGGCGGCCCGACCAGTTCGGGTCGGGGCCGGGGGCGATCGAACAGCGCCTCCATCTCCTCACCCTCGATCGTCTCGTTGCTGAGCAGCAACTGCGCGATGGACTCCAGGTACTGGAGGTTGGCGTCCAACACCGTTCTCGCCCGCTCGTGGGCCTGCTCGATCAGCTCACGGATCTCCTTGTCGATCGCCAGTGCGACCTCGTCGGAGTAGTTGCGCGACTCGTTGATCTCGCGACCGAGGAAGATCATCTCCTCCTTCTTGCCGAAGGCCAGCGGTCCGAGCGTCCGGCTCATGCCGAACTCGGTCACCATCCGCCGGGCGATGCCGGTCGCCTGCTCGATATCGTTGCTGGCGCCGGTCGACTGCTCCTCGAAGACCATCGTCTCGGCGGCGTGGCCGGCCATGAAGACAGCCAGCCGGTCCTGGAACTGGCTCTTCGTCATGAAGAGCCGGTCCTCATCCGGAACGACCCGCGTGTAGCCACCCATCATCCCGCGGGCGACGATCGAGACCTTTCGGACCGGGTCGGAGTTGGGCAGCATCCGCGCGACCAGGGCGTGACCGGCTTCGTGGTACGCCGTCATCAGCCGCTCGCGCTCACTGATCACCCGGCTCTTGCGCTGTGGCCCGGCCAGCACACGGTCGATCGCCTCGGTCAGTTCGGAGACGCCGATCGTCTTCTTGCTCCGCCGTGCGGCGAGGATCGCCGCCTCGTTGACGAGGTTCTCGAGGTCGGCGCCCGAGAACCCACTGGTCTGCCGGGCGAGGTTCTCGATCGAGACGCTGTCCTCGAACGGCTTCCCCCGCGAGTGGACGTCGAGGATGGAGCGCCGGCCCTGGATGTCGGGCCGGTCGAGGATGACCTGCCGGTCGAAGCGTCCGGGCCGCAGCAGCGCCGGGTCGAGCACGTCGGGCCGGTTGGTTGCGGCGATCACGATCACGTTGACCGAGCTGTCGAAGCCGTCCATCTCGACCAGGATCTGGTTGAGGGTCTGCTCACGCTCATCGTGGCTGCCGCCGAGCCCGGCGCCGCGCTGGCGGCCGACGGCGTCGATCTCGTCGACGAAGATGATGCAGGGCGAATTCTTCTTGGCCTGGTCGAACAGGTCGCGGACGCGGCTGGCGCCGACGCCGACGAACATCTCGACGAACTCCGATCCGGAGATGCTGAAGAACGGTACCCCCGCCTCGCCGGCAACGGCGCGGGAGAGCAGCGTCTTGCCCGTGCCGGGCGGACCGACGAGCAGGACGCCGCGGGGAATCCGGGCGCCAAGCGCCGCGAACTTGTCCGGGTACTTCAGGAACTCAACGACTTCCTGAAGTTCTTCCTTGGCCTCGTCTACCCCGGCGACGTCGGCGAACGTCACCGACGGCCGGTTGCTCGTGAACAGGCGGGCCCGGCTCTTGCCGAACGACATCGCCTGGCTGCTGTTGCCCTGGTTCTGCCGCATCATGTAGAGGAAGAAGCCGATCAGCAGCAGCGTCGGGAGCAGGAACGGCAGGAAGCTGAGTAGACCGCCCCAGCGGCTGCCCCGCTCGATCTGGACATCGACCGTCGACAGATCGACCCCGTACGCCTGAAGGATCGAGATGATGTCCGTGTTGTCAGGGACGCGGACCTCGGTGTTGGCTCGATTGGCGTTGTAGCGGACCTCGACGGCGGGGTTGCCGTCCTGCTGAACGAGGCGCGAGACCTGACCGGCCTCGATCTGCTCGACGAGGGTCCCGAACGTCAGGTCGCGAGTCCGGTCCCCGGCGCCCAGGAAGACTAACCAGAGCGCGATGACCGCGACGGCGATCCCGACATAGACGAAGCTGCTGCGAAAGGACTTCGCACGGCCCATCCCAACCTCCGATGCTTTCCCTGTGAGATCCAAACGGGCCACGCTGATCGACAGTGGGGTGCGACGAGTATACGATGTAGCCACATTGCATAACGACCGGGTATTGTCAACAGTCCGTAACTATCGCGCTGATTCGTCTCCCACAAAGGCAAGAATCGGTTCGAGTGGGACGAGACCACTGACGGAATCCATCCGGCGGAGCGACTACTCCTCGTGCGTCGGTGTGGGCTCGTCGAAGACGCCGGGATCGAGGATCGCGACGTACGGCAGGTTCCGGTAGTGACCGGCGTAGTCGAGCCCGTACCCGACGACGAACTCGTCCGGAATGTCGAAGCCGACCAGGTCGACGGGAACCGGGACGGCGCCCGGCTTGTCGTGCTTCCGGAGCAGCGCGACGACCTTGATATCCGCGGGAGCCCGGCGCTCGAGCAGGTCGAGCAGGTACTGGAGCGTCAGCCCGGTGTCGATGATGTCCTCGACGACGACGATCCTGCGACCCGAGATCTCGTGGTTGAGATCCTTCAGGATCCGGACGACGCCGGAGCTCCGGGTCGCGGCGCCATAGCTGGAAACGGCCATGAACTCGATCTCGAGCGGCACGGTCATCGCCCGCATCAGGTCGGTCAGGAAGGTCACGGCTCCGGTCAGGACGCCGACGAGGAGCGGGACCTCGCCCCCGCCGGGGACCGGGTGCCGCCCCGGAGCCGGGAGGTACCACTCGTCCATCTCGGCCGCCAGTTCGGCGATCCGGCTGTGGATGGTCGCCTCATCCAGCAGGACACTGGCGACGCCGTGGGCTCTGGTCTGGGCGGGCGGCGACGACTCCGGCATCGGGCTGGCTCTCCTTCGGTGACAAGGACGGGGCACGGCTGCTGAAAGCAGTCTACCGAGTCTGGACCACGCCGCCTGACTGAGCTGGCCGGACAGTCAACAGATCGCCGTCGCAGCGGACGCTGTACCCCTCGCCAACCTCGACCGTCCAGTGAGTCCCATCCGAGCCGGCCAGCTCGCGCAGCGCGTCGACCCGCTCCAGCGTCAGCTCGACGCCGGGGATCACCGCCAGCAGCCAGCGACGGAGCACCCGGCGGACGATGGCGACCGGCTGGGCCATAAGCGCCGAGCGGGAGAGCCGGCGAGCGGCGTCGGTCGCCGCCATCAGGGCCGTTCCCGCGATCACGTCCAGGAGGTCGCTCTCCTCCGCCGCGATCCGGGCGAACCGGTTGAGCGCTTCGACCGACGCGGGGAACGCCCGCTCGACTTCGGGCAGGACGTGCTGCCGGATGCCGTTGCGCCGGAAGGCGTCCGACTTGTTCGATGGGTCGAGGAAGGGGATGAGGTCGGGCCGGCGAATCGCGAGGTACGCGGTGAGTTCCCGTCGGCGGGTCTCCAGCAGCGGCCGAACGACCGTCAGCCTGGCCATCCCGCCCAGCGGCGCCGGCTCCCACCAGGGAACGGTCAAGCGCGTCACCGGCCGCATCCCGCCGGCGCCGGGAAGACCGCTTCCGCGAAGCAAGTGGAGCAGCACCGTCTCGGCCTGGTCGTCGGCGTGGTGACCAGTGACGAAGCTGCCGCCGACCGCCCGGCAGAAAACGGCTGCGGCCCGGTAGCGCTCGCGCCGGGCGGCCTCCTCGGTGCCGACACCTGGATGCCGCCCAGCCACGCCCGGCTCCAGCCGCTCCACATGGAGCGGGACGCCGAGCTCCCAGGCCAGCTGCTCGGCGGCAGCGGCATCGAGTCGGGAATCCTGACGAAGCTGGTGGTCGACATGGAAGGCCAACAGGTCGCGACCGATGGACTGCCGGAGCTGGTTGAGGACCAGCAACAGAGCCAGCGAATCGGGACCACCGGAGAAGCCGGCGATCAGCGGCCCGTTCGGCAGGGATGGGCCGATCTCACGCAGGATACCGAGGACGCGCTGTTCCAGTCCGTGGTTCCCGCGACTGGGGACAACCGTGCGGTCTCTGCGCGTCATGGCGTCTCGCCTGATTCGTCCTGAAGGGCTGGCTGCTTCTGGGGGTGCCGACGGGTGGAATCGAACCACCGACCAAAGGCTTATGAGTCCTTTGCTCTACCGCTGAGCTACGTCGGCGCATCGCGGAAAACGACCGCGATTACGGCCAGAAAGGGTACGTGACCGTCCCCCGATCGTCAAGGCTCCACCCTGGGTGCGGAAGCGGGTCGAAGGGTGGGTCAGCGTCGCGGTGATGCTAGACTCAGGACGATTGAGAACAGATGTCTGTGGAGGCAACCCGTGGCCGACCAGGTGACCCGTCCCGATACCGCCCGCCTCGTCCGCGGGCTCAACGACGACCAGATCCGAGCCGTCCAGACCACGGAGGGACCGGTCCTCGTCGTCGCCGGGCCGGGCTCGGGCAAGACCCGGGTCCTGACCCACCGCATTGCCTGGCTGCTGGAGGAGCGCGGCGTCCTCGCCGACCAGATCCTGGCCGTTACCTTCACCAACAAGGCCGCCCGCGAGATGCGGGACCGGATCGAGCGCCTCGCCGGCGACGAGATCAGCGGGCTCTGGATGGGCACCTTCCACAGCTTCGGGGTCCGCCTGCTGCGCCAGAACCCCGGCATCGTCGCCGACCGGATAGGGCTCCAGCCGAACTTCCTCGTCTACGACGACAGCGACCAGCAGAACATCGTCCGGCGGGCGATCCAGGCGGCCGGGCTCGACCCACGCCAGCTCGTCCCCCGTCGGGCCAGCAGCCGGATCTCGGCGGCTAAGAACCAGATGCTCAGCCCGAAGGAATTCGCCGAGTCGGTCCAGTCCCACGATGACGAGGTCGTCGCCCGCGTCTACGAGCATTACGCCCGGCTGCTCCGCGAGGCCAACGCCGTCGACTTCGACGATCTCCTCCGCCTGCCGATCGAGCTGTTCGACCGCGCCCCGCAGGTGTTGGAGCGGTACCAGACCCAGTTCAAGTACATCCTCGTCGACGAGTACCAGGACACCAACCGCGTCCAGTACGTCCTCGTCACGGCGCTCGCCAACCGCTGGCGCAACCTGTTCGTCGTCGGCGACCCGGACCAGTCGATCTACGCCTGGCGGGCGGCTGACATTCGCAACATCCTCGAGTTCCAGTCCGACTATCCCGACGCCATCCGGATCGACCTGGAGATCAACTACCGATCGACCGCCCGGATCGTCAAGGTCGCCGACGCGGTGATCCGCGAGAACAAGCAGCGCCTCGACCGCAAGCTGACGACGACCAACGACGAGGGCGAGCCGATCGCCCTGCGAGAGCTGGCCGATCAGAACCACGAGGCGCAGTACGTCGTGTCCGAGATCCGACGGCTGATGCAGTCGCAGGGCGTCCGGCCCGACGAGGTCGCGGTGATGTACCGGACGACCGCTCAGAGCCGCGTGCTGGAGGAGTCGTTCCGGGTCAGCGACGTGCCCTACCGCGTCGTCGGCGGCGTCAAGTTCTACGAGCGCAAGGAGGTCCGCGACGTCATCGCCGTCCTCCGGCTTGTCCACAACCCGGCCGACGTCGTCAGCCTCGAGCGGATCATCGGCAGTTTCGCGATCGGCAAGGGGCTCGGCCCAAAGGCGGTCGACTCAGTTCGGGAGTGGTCGACCACCTACCAGCGGCCGATCTCCGAGGGCTTCATCGCGCTGGTCGAGCCGCCCGAGGACCCGGACGTCGGGTCACCGGTCCTGTCGGGTGCGGCGCGGACGGCGGCGGCGAAGGTCGGCAAGGCGCTGGCCCAGCTTCGCGACGCGGCGAAGACCGCGACGCTCAGCGAGCTGTTCGACGAGATCGTCGCGGTGACCGGCTACCGGGACGCTTTCGACGGCACGATCGAGGAGGAGATGCAGCGCTGGGCCAACGTCCTGGAGCTGCGGACAGACCTGGGCCGGTACGACGACATGCCCGACCCGTCCGAAGCGCTGGCGCAGTACCTCGAGCAGGTCGCATTGGTCGCCGACGTCGACACGATGACCGACGACGGGCAGGGGCAGGTGACGCTGATCACCCTACACTCGGCCAAGGGGCTCGAGTTCCCGGTCGTCTTCATCGTCGGCCTGGAAGAGGGCCTCCTGCCGATCAGCCGAGCGGTCGAGGCCGAGTTCCAGGACCCGCAACCGATAGAGGAAGAGCGCCGCCTCTTCTACGTCGGCATCACCCGCGCCCAACGGCTGCTCTACCTGACCTACGCCAGCAGCCGCCAGCTCTACGGCCGCTACAGCCCCGGCGTCGAATCCCGCTTCATCGAGTCGATCCCGCAGACGGCGCTCTCGACTGTCTCCCGCAGCTTCCCCCGCTTCGGCGCCAACCGCTCATCGCTGCGCGACCGCGTCACCGCGGGCGACCGGAACGGCGGACACGGTGCGGGGGCCGGCCGGTACAGTGGTGCCCAGCCGGGCCAGACCGACGGATTCGACTCGAAGCCGATCGGCAGCGGCTTCGGCCGGGAGGCCGAGCCAAAGCGGGTCATACCGTCCTACAGTGCCGGGCAGAAGGTCTTCCATTCGAAATTCGGCGAGGGCCAGATCACCGGCGTCGAGGCCCGGCGCGATGATCAGGAGGTCGTCGTCGCCTTCGAGCGCCACGGGACCAAGCGGCTAATGGCCAGCCTCGCGCCACTGGACATCGTCGATTGACCGAGAGCGGGAACGTCGCTTTGACCTGTCATCCCCTTGCTCCGCCCTCCCCAGTCCGCGAGCGCCTGGAGGAGCGCGAGATGACATGGCTGGCACCGGGCGCGACGCTGTCCCGCGACGGCCGCCGGGCCCGATCCGAGGAGGAGAGTCCGGTCCGCACGGCCTTCCAGCGCGACCGCGACCGGATCATCCACTCCTCGTCCTTCCGGCGGCTGATGCACAAGACGCAAGTCTTCATCGCCCCGGCCGGCGACCACTACCGGACCCGGCTGACCCACACCCTCGAAGTCACCCAGATTGCCCGGACAATCGGCCGGGCGCTCGGCCTGAACGAGGACCTCGTCGAGGCGATCGGGCTCGGCCACGACCTTGGGCACACGCCGTTCGGCCATGCTGGCGAGCGGGCGCTGGCCGAGATGTTCCCCGGCTTCCACCACAACGAGCAGAGTCTCCGGGTCGTCGATATCCTGGAGAAGGACGGTGAGGGGCTGAACCTGACCGACGTCGTCCGCGACGGGATCCTGCGCCACTCCAAGGGCCGGGCGACGATCACCGGGACACGGGCCGGGACGCCATCGACGGCCGAGGGCGAGATCGTCAAGCTCTCCGACGCCCTTGCCTACATCAACCATGACCTCGACGACGCCCTCCGCGCCGGGATCGTCGCCTGGTCCGACGTCCCCGCGGTCGTCGGCAATGTCCTCGGCACCAATCACGCCGCCCGAATCAACACGCTCGTGATGGATGTGATCGAGCACTCCGACGTCTCGACTTTGCCAGTCTCGATCGGGCTCACTGACGAAGTCCGGATGGCGGCCGACCTGCTTCGCGACTTCCTGTACGAACGTGTCTATACTCCTATCAACCAGCGTGGCGATACCGTCCGCGCCCAGCAGGTCGTCCGGGAGCTATTCGCGCATTATGTCGATCGACCGGACCAGATGAGGCCCACAGGGCTGATCTCTCCGGAGATCGACCCGGTCGAGCGCCGTGTCGCCGACTACGTCGCCGCCCTGACCGACCGCTCGGCGCTGGAGCTCTTCGAGGCGCACATCCTAAATCCCTAGAACCGACTTCCGCTTCACCCGCGTTCCCGCCACCGCCGTCCTCCCCGCCCGGCGCATGGCCACACGACAGCAGGTCAGCAATGGCGCGCGATTCCGTCGCCGAGGTCCGTGAGCAGACCGACATCGTCGAGCTCGTCGGCGGATACGTCCAGCTCCGCCGAACCGGAAGCAGCTTCAAGGGTCTCTGCCCGTTCCATCAGGAGAAGACGCCGTCGTTCGTCGTCTTCCCGCAGTCCGGGACATTCAACTGCTTCGGGTGCGGCAAGGGCGGCGACGCGCTCACCTTCTATCAGGAGGTCGAGCACGTCGACTTCCGCGAGGCGCTCACCGAGCTCGCCCGCCGGGCCGGGATCACCCTCTCGACGACGCCCGTCCGCGACCCGGCCGAGCAGGACCGCCGCCAGCGCCTGATCGACGCCAACGCCGCCGCGAGCCGATTCTTCCAGCGGGCGATCACGCTTGACGCGGGCACGCCCGGCCGCGAGCTGGCCGAGCGCCGCGGGATCGACGCCGCGACGATGCAGTCGTTCAAGGTCGGCTACGCCCCCGAGAGCCGCAACGCGCTGATGCGCAACCTCGAGGCGCTCGGCTTCACGCCCGACGAGATGGTCGCGGCCGGTCTGCTCGGCAAGAGCGACAGCGGCCAACTCTACGATCGGTTCCGCCGCCGGCTGATCTTCCCGATCAGCGACCGTGACGGCGAGATCGTCGGCTTCGGTGGCCGCGCGCTTGGCGACGAGCAGCCCAAGTACCTGAACTCGCCTCAGACGCCCCTGTTCGACAAGAGCGGCCTGCTCTACGGCCTGCATCTCGCCAAGGACGCCATCCGCGAGCGGGGCGAGGTCGTCGTCGTCGAGGGCTACATGGATGTCGTCACCGCCCATCAGTTCGGCCATCACAACGTCGTCGCGGCGATGGGCACCGCCCTGACCGAGGCCCAGATCAACCTGGTCAAGCGCTACGCTCCCCGGATCGTCCTCGCCCTCGACGCCGACGCCGCCGGGCAGGCCGCGATGGTCCGCGGGCTGGAGACGGCGACCGGCGCCGTCGAGCATGACGACGTCGTCGTCGCCATTGCCCCCGGGATCATCTCCACGCAGCAGCGGCTCAAGACCGAGATCCGGATCGCGACGATGCCGGTCGGCAAGGACCCGGACGAGTTGATCCGCCGGGCTCCGGAGTCGTGGGAGGCCGCGATCTCCGGCGCCCGGCCGGTGATCGACTGGCTGATCGACGCCTTCGCCGAGACGGTTCAGCTCGACGACGCGAACTCGAAGTCGAGCGCGGTCAAACGGATGCTGCCGATCCTGCGCCACCTGCCGGACCGCGTCATGGTCCACCACTACGCGGCGATCGTCGCTCGCAAGCTCGGCACCGTGCCGGAGGCCGTCCTGGACGAACTCGGCAGGCGACCGGCGGATACCGGCGCCCGGCGCCGGACTCCAGCGCAGGGCGCTCGGAACGGCTCCAACCGCGACCTCGAGGGGAGTGCCTCGCCAGCACAGACCGGCTGGAATGGGCCGAGTGGCACCTCGGGACAGGCCGGCGGGAGATTCGGTGCCGGTCCCGATGACCGGACCCAGCGGCGCGAACTCGACAACGAGAGCTACCTCGTCGCGCTGCTCGTCGCCTTCCGACCCTACCTTGAGCCGATCATGCCGCAGGTCCGGGACGACCTGATCCACAGCGGGCGCAATCGGGAACTGCTACGACTCCTTCGGAGCGAAGAGTCTGCAGGACTGTTCGGCGAGCGGCTGATCATCGGCCTGCCGGACGAGCTGGCCGACTACGCCGAGCGCCTCAATACTGCCGTCGGCGGCGAGGAGGCCCGGCCGGAGACGGACCTCGAACGTGAGGAGAGCCGGAGCCGGGAGCCGGCCCGGATGATCCCGAAGCGCTTCCCTGCCGAAGTCCTGACCGAGGCCGCCGACACCCTGCGCCAGCTCCAGCGTGAACGGCTCGGCATTCTGCTCCGCCAGCTTCAGGAGGAGATCCGCGCGGCGCAGGCGAGTGGCGACGTCCCGGAGATGTCCCGGATCCAGCAGCGGATGAGCGACCTCAGCCGGACCCTCCAGTTCTTCGATCCGCCACCGAGCCCGGTCTTCCGCGACTCCCGCTCCTCGACCGGGCCGTAGCTCCTTGCCCTCTCATGAGTCCACGTCGATCGCGGCGACCCGTCCGTAGCGGCGAAGTTTACGAGGCCGGCCGCCGCAGCGGCCATCGCCGCCAGCCGAGACCACGTCACGCCTACGACCGGTTCGCGTCCGGAATGACGTTCAGGTGAATGGCTCGGACGAGTCGCTCGTGATCTCGATGGAGGATCCTCGTAGCGAAGCCAGTGGACGCCGTAGGTGGCGATGGCCGCTGCGTCGGCCGGGAGCCGCAAGCGGACTCCCCTGCGGATGAGTCCACGCAAGCCCCACTACTGGACCCGAGATGGACTGCGAAGTACCGCACCCAACGCCCGGCCAACGTCACCGTCGTCCTCGGGCAGGACCGACCGAACGTCGAGCAAGAAGTGGCCGTCCTCGACCCGACCCCAGACCGCCGGCTCGCCCGTCCTCAAGCCATTGGCAAGCTGGTCAATGCTGCGTCCATCCACGGGTCGAATCCGGATCGCCACACTCGGCAGCTCCTGCCCCGGCACCGCGCCGCCACCGAATGTCGCCGTCGACAGAATGACCTCGATCGACCACGCATCTTCATCAGAAAGACGGGCAGTGTTCGCCTCGGCTCGCTGCCGAAGGTCCTCGACAGGCGTCGTCGCCATCCGCCAGACCGGGACCGACCGGAACTCCTCGCCAAGGAGATAGTGCAGCAGCGTCGTCTCCAACCCGGCCAGCGTGACCTTGTCGACCCGAACGGCCCTGGCGATCGGGTGCCGGGCGATCCGGGCGACGAGATCGGCTCTCCCGAGGATCAAGCCGCACTGCGGACCGCCGAGCAGCTTGTCGCCGCTTGCGGTCACGATGTCGGCGCCATCGTCCAGACAGTCGGCCAGCGACCGGCCCAGATCGACGCCGGCCAGCTCGATCGGATTCAGCAGACCGCTGCCCTGATCCTCGACGACCGGGACACGGTGCTTTCGGCCGATCTCGCTCAACTCCGGAACGGTCGTGCCGTGGGTGTAGCCGGAGATGACGAAGTTACTGGGGTGGACCTTGAGCAGGATGCCGGTGTCGTCCGAGAGGGCATCGCGGTAATCGCTGGCGTAGGTCCGGTTGGTCGTCCCGACCTCGACCAGCCGGGCGCCGGCCTGCCGCAGCACGTCGGGAATCCGGAAGCCGCCGCCGATCTCGACCGCCTCGCCCCGGGAGACGATCGCATCCCGACCCGCCGAGAGCGCCGCGACCGTGAGCAGCATCGCGGCCGCATTGTTGTTCACGACAAGCGCGGCCTCACAACCGGTCAACGCCCGGAGCAGTCCGCTCACGAGCACCTGGCGGTCGCCCCGCCGCCCCGTCTCCCGGTCGACCTCCAGCGTCACCATCGACGACGCCGCGGCCGCCATCGCCGCAGCCGCCACCCGGCTGACGGGGACGCGGCCGAGATTGGTGTGGATCAGCACCCCAGTGGCGTTGATGACGCGGTTCGACGGTGGGCGGAACAGACCGAGCAGCTCGCTGACGATCCGCCCGGCAACATCGCCAGGGGCGGATTCCTCCCCGGCGCGGATCGACGACCGTTCGGACGCGATGCGTTGCCGGACCGCATTGCGCAAATAACCCGGCTCGATCCTGAGCTCGGCCAGACGGGGATCGGCAGCGACCCGCTCGACCGACGGGAGGCGACGGAGGTCCTGGTCATTGCCGGCCATTGGTCCTCGATCTTCGGTAGCTGGCAGCAGGGCCCGCGAAAAACGGATCAGGCGGCTGGCCCTTGCCAGGGCCAGCCGCCTGATCGTGGTCGGGGAGAGAGGATTCGAACCTCCGACCTCAGCGTCCCGAACGCTGCGCGCTGCCGGGCTGCGCTACTCCCCGTTCCGACGCCGGAGTATAGCATCTGCCCTGGCGACTGCCCAACCAGTGCTGCTGTGCGGTGACATCGGAACAGCCGCGGGTGGCCCATGGAATGCGCTTGGTGGACGGACGACCAGCCTCCCCAACCGACCGGACGATTGTGGTAGCATCCGGAGTGGCTGACGAAGGGTTAGTCGATGCCCGTGTAGCTCAGTGGATAGAGCGCCGCCGTCCTAAGGCGGGCGTCGGGGGTTCGAATCCCTCCGCGGGTACCCGATCGCTCCGAGCCTCGAGCTCCGCGATCCCCTTCGCTTACGTCACCTCAACCACTCAGCACCAGACACGATCTTCGAGCCCACGCGATATGGGCTGACTTGCCCGGCGCGTCATCCGTGCCGGCCGGGCGGAGCGAGTTTCCCTTGACCACCCGACCATCCCCGTCGGCGTACCGAGGTCCTGGCCTGCCCGGCTATGATGTCGACCCGCCGGTCAGCCGCATCGGTATGCTATCGGTCCACACCTCTCCCCTCGCCCAGCTCGGCACGCAGGACGCCGGCGGGATGAACCTCTACGTTCGGGAGCTCGCCCGGCACCTCGCCCGGCAAGGTCGAACGGTCGACATCTACACCCGCCGGACCGACCGATTCACCCCCGAACTCACCGTCGATGTTCCAGGCGTGAACGTCATTGCGATCGACGCCGGGCCACCCGCGCCGGTCCCCAAGGGCGCGCTCTTCGAACTCACCGACGAGTTCGCCGACTCGATGCTCTCCTATATGATGCGAAACGGTTTGCAATACGACGTTCTGCATGCCCACTACTGGCTGTCCGGCTGTGTCGCGGCCCGGATCAAGGACGAGATCGGCACCCCCTTCGTCCAGATGTTCCACACGACGGCCTTCCACAAGAACGCGGTCAGTGACCCCGCCCATCGCGAGCCCGAACGACGCGAGCGGGTCGAGAGCCGGCTCATCAACCTGGCGGACGCGCTGATCGCCGGGAACCCGGACGAGCGCGACGACCTCGAGCGCCGCCGGGCATCCCACGACGGCATGGTCTGCATGGTCCCGCTCGGCGTTGACATGGACCGGTTCCAGCCGGGCGACATGGCCCGGGCCCGACGCGACATGGACCTTCCCGATGATGGTGTCCTAGGGCTCTTCGTCGGCCGAATCGACCCGATCAAGGGCATCGATGTCCTGGTCGAGGCGTTCTCCCGGACGGCACAGGGCTGGGGGACGGTCACGCCGGCCCCGAAGCTGGTCCTCGTCGGTGGCGAGCTGGACGATGGCGGCCGTCCCGTCGGCGACCTGGTCGAGGTCGAGGCGGACGCCCGTCGGCTCGGGATCGCCGACGACATCGTCTTCCTCGGTTCGCGGCCCCAGGAGGATCTCGCAACGCTCTACCAGGCGGTCGACTTCGTTGTCATCCCGTCCCGCTATGAGTCGTTCGGTCTGGTCGCGATCGAGGCGATGGCGAGCGGCACGCCGGTGATCGCGTCCCGCGCCGGTGGCCTTCCCTACTCCGTCCGGGATGGCGTCGCCGGACTGCTCGTCTGTCCCGGCAACCCCGTCGCCCTCACGGACGCGATCCTCGACCTGTCCCGCAACCCCGTCCGGCGGGCGACCCTGGCCGGCCACGCTCGAGCCGAGGCCGCCCGCTTCTCGTGGGACACCGTCGCCACGGCGATGACCGGCGTCTACCGGTCCCTGGCCGCCCGGACGCACTCGCCGATCTGCGTCGCCGAGTAGCGGAGCGAACCGGCTGTCGACCGGTCCTGAAGGGACCGGTGGAAGGACCGAAATCGCGTCAAACAGAGGAGCGCCGCTAACCGCGCTGGCGGTGCTCCTTGTAATACTTCTTCGACTTCGGCACTGGCCGGTTGTCGACGGCCTCGCGCTCCTGCTGGAAGCTCTGCGCCGCGGTCTCGAGCTCCTCTTCCAGCTGGACGAGGTCGTTGTAGACCATGCTGTCGTCGTTCGCGACCGGCGTCCGCATCAGCATCCGGACCAACTGCAACTGCGACTGGGACGGAGCCCCCGCCGCCGCCGGGTCCGACGCCCGCTGGATGATGGAGTCGACCAGCTTCATCGTGGCACCCGAGGCGTCGTTCTCCCAGAGCCGCTGTCGGACCTGGCTCAGCCCATGCATCAGGCTCATGCTTGCTCCTCGTCCCCACCCATCCCGACCAGCGACGGTCTCGTGGCCGGATGGGCGTTCGGAACTCACCGACATGGTAGCCTATCGGGGACAGTTGCCAGGGGTGCGGGCACCGCTGAGAGGTCGACGGCACGGCGAGACGCCATCCCGACGCCAACCCTTCGAACCTGATCCGGGTCATGCCGGCGCAGGGATCGCAACGCCGCTGCGACCTGACCAGCCCACTCGATGGCCGCCCACTAACCGGCGGCTCACCGAGCCCGCGTCACCCGGTCGCGCTGTCTCCGCATTCCTTCGGGGCACTGTCGTCTCAGGCCGGCCATCGCCTCCCCGGCGATGCCGTCGCGGCTACGCGCAGACGAGGCAGACAGCGTGTCAACCAACGGTCATGATCCCCATCCCGAATCGACCAAGGACAAGGTCCTCGTTCCCGAGGAGCTGCGGCCCAGGGTCCCGAAGGCGATGTCCGTCGCCGCATCGGATTCCGGCGCCGGGGCCGGGATCCAGTCTGACCTGAAGACCTTTGCCGCCCACGGCGTCTACGGCACGACGGCGATCGTCGCGATCACCGCCCAGAGCACCAAGGGCGTCTACGCGATCGCCGAGGTCCCGGACGAAGTCATCGTCGCCCAGATCGACATGATGATGGAGGACATCGGCGCCGACGCCGCCAAGACGGGGATGCTCTCCAGCGCCCTTATCGTCGAAGTCGTGGCCGATCGCCTCGGGGCCTGGGGCGTCCCGACCGTCGTCGACCCGGTGATGATCTCGAAGAGCGGCGACCAGCTCCTCCAGCGCAACGCCGTCAACGCGGTCAAGCGGCACCTGATCCCGATGTCGCGGATCGTCACGCCGAACATCCCCGAGGCGGAAGTCCTCTCCGGGCGCACGATCTTGACCGAGGACGACCTCCGCGAGGCCGCCCGGGCGATCCACGCCCTCGGAACCGAGTGGGTCCTGATCAAGGGCGGCCACCGGACCGCGACCGCAACCGATGTCCTGTTCGACGGGGTCGAGTTCATCGAGATGCCGTCGGAGCGGATCCAGTCCCTCAACATTCACGGAACCGGCTGCACGCTCTCGGCCGCGATCACCGCCAACCTTGCGCTCGGGATGGCGATGGTGCCCGCCGTCGAAGCCGCCAAGTCGTATCTGACAGGCGCGATCCGGGCCGGCTACGCCATCGGCGGCGGCCACTCCCCGGTCAACCATTTCTACCGCTTCCCAGAGATGGGACCGTCGGCGGCGCAGGGTACGTCCGACGGCGCTCGGGCCATCAGCACAACGGACGGCGACCGATGACCGCCGCCGACTCGGCCATCAGACGTTCCTCCAGGACGTGGGACACCGCCACGCTCCGGTCCGCTCTTGCCCTCTATCTCGTCGCCGACCCGGAGCAGTCGCGCTCGGGCGATCTGGCGGCGGACATCGCCGCCGCGATCGCCGGGGGCGTCACCTGTGTCCAGCTCCGCGCCAAGCACCTCAGCGACCGCGACGCTCTCGATCTGGCAACAGGTCTGGCGAGTGTCTGCCGCGAATGTAACGTTCCGTTCCTGGTCAACGACCGGCTCGACGTCGCCCTCGCGGTCGGCGCCGACGGGCTCCATGTCGGCCTGAGCGACCTCCCGGTTCACGTCGTCCGTCGCCTCGCCGGCGACCGTTTCGTGATCGGCTGGTCACCTGAGACCGGGGAGCAGGTCGCCGCCTCGGCCGCCGAAGGAGCCGACTATGTCGGCCTCGGCCCGGTCTTCCCGACCGGCTCGAAGGCCGACGCCGGGGCGGCGATTGGCCTCGACGGCCTGTCCCGGCGGGCGGCCCTGGCCGGCCTCCCTTCCGTAGGAATCGGCGGGATCACAACCGAGTCGACCGCCTCAATCATCGACGCTGGCACCGACGGGATCGCCGTCATCAGTGCCATTCTCCGGGCCAGCGACCCGAAAGAGGCGGCTGCCCAGCTGCGATCGGCCGTCGACGAGGCGATCCGGCAACGATCCCGATGACGCCGCTCACTGCGAACTCCGCTCACCCTCAGGGCCGGCCGGAGGAACCACATCGACCGGGGCCGAGTCCGGGTCGTCCTCCCACGGGTCCCAGACACAGCGATCCAGGTCGACGAAGTAGTCGGCCTTGAACGGGATGCCCTCGGCGACGAGGCGGGCCCGCATGATGTCCGGATGGCCAAAGTACCAGCCGCCAGTCAACTCGCCATTGCGGTTCACGACGCGGTGGGCCGGCAGATCGGCCGAATCGGCGGCGCCCATCAACGCCCAGCCCACCAGTCGGGCACCGCGCGGGTCGCCGAGCGAGCGGGCGATCCGACCGTAGGTCGTCACCCGACCGAGCGGGATCCGGGCGACCGTCGCGAAGACACGTTCGGTGTAGTCAGGCGAAGCCGGCATGGCCGATCACCCTCCGGCCAACGACCGGCCACGCGGCGCGACCCGGTTCACGAGCCGAGCGTGACGGTAGTGGTCGCTCGCCCAGCCCGTGGGCTCTTCGCCGTCACCATCACCTCGGTCCCCGTCGAAGCCTCGACGACGAACCGGACATCGGCCCGTCGCCGGGCCGCGATCGGCCCTCTCCACGGCTCGTCGACCGCCGCCGACTCCCCTTTGAGGTGTCCGACCGACTGGCGCTGACCACCGTCGAGAACACGGACACCGACGCCGTCGAGCGATACGCTGACCGTCCCCGCCCGTCGGACATCGATCGCCTGCTGGCAGACGTTGGTCGGCAGATACCCGGCGTTGGTCACCCGGGCCGTGACGAGCCAGTGGTCCGGCCCCATCGCCTTGACCATGACCGACTCGATCTCCAGCCGGGGCGCCGAACGGGCGACGAGGAAGGACCAGTCGATCGCCGGGCCGGCGATCCCCGCGATGAACGCGGGTGGGGCGTTCTGATGAGTGAACTTGAACGTCCAGCCACCGATCTCGACCGGGCCGAGCTGTGGGTGGTCGAACGGCTGCCAGTCGACGAAGCCCGTCCCGGGGATCGTCCGGTCGGCCCATTCCAGCATCCGCCGCTCGCCCTGCTCGTCCAGCGACTGGAATGGAGCGATCCGCTCCGGCCGGGCGCCAGACGCCTTCTGGATGTCCCAGAGCTCCGGAACCCACGTCAGAACACCCATCTGGCTGTAGGCCCAGTCCATCAGGGAACCGGAGCGCGCCGTGTCCGTCTCTTCATCGTAGCTCTGGAAGGCCGGGCAACCGGTCAACCGGGTGTAGTGCTGGGTCAACGTGCGGTATTCGGACTGGAGGTCGTCGTGCTCGTAACTACCGGTCGGCTGGGAGGACGGCAAGGTGAAGATGAAGCCGCCGGCGGTGTGGTAGAGCACGGCCGCGAAGATGTTCGGGTGGGCGAGGAAGAAGTCCGCCGTCGCCCGCGTCTCAGGGACATAGAGCGGGTACGGGCCGGCGCCGAGCTGCTGATGCTCCGGCTGCCAGTTGTGTGGGAAACTCCGGTTGAAGTCCAGTCCCCAATGGGCCCAGGCCAAGGTCAGATTGGCCCCGACCGGTCCCTCGACCGACCCCTCCTGCACAAGCTGGAATCGCTCGCCGACCGGCGTGTCGGCCTCGCAGCGAACCATGATCCGTGGGTCGATCGCCGAGACGCACCACTCGCCCTGGGTATCCCGGATTCGCATCAGGGTGATGTACCCGTCGCGGTTGACGTCCTCAGGGTGCAGGCCCGGCTGCCGCTCCGGAGTCGGCCAGGGGATCGCGGCGCTGCGGAGTCGGTAGGGTGTCGTCAGGTAGACCTCGGCGCCGTCCGGAGAGACCCGCGGCCGGACGTAGAACGTATACCGGGCGAGCAGCTCGGCGATCTCCGGCTCAGCCGAGCGGCGGAGCAGCGTCTCGATGGTCGCCAGCGCGACGGCCGACGGCAGGACCTCGCCGGCATGGATGTTCCCCTCGACGTAGACCGCCGGCTTGTCGTCCGGCGAGCCGGTCCGCCGGTCCGAGACCGTTGCCGAGAGCAGCGGCCGCCCCTCGGTCGAGATTCCGATCGTCTCGATCGAGATCAGGTCGGGATACGCCGCCTGCCAGGCATCGAGCGCCGCCGTGATCTCGTCGTGCGTCGGATAGTGATCGAGGCTGAGAGCGGTCACATGGACTCCTTCGGCCGACGACTGGTGGACTGCTACGGGCGGACTCACGCCTCGCCGGTTCGCGCACCGGCGAGGCTGGGTCCACGACTGCGGAAGGATGTTCGGCCACCGGACCGATGCCGTCAACGCCAGCGGCTATACTTTCGGTACCTACGCGTCAAGATAGCGGATGAGCAGCGAGCGTAGAGTCACTCCCCGCTGTCCACAGGAGAACCAATGGTACGGACATTATTGACCAGGGTCTTCGGCGAGACCGACGAGAAGATCGCCCGCCGGTATCAGCCCCGCGTCGATGACATCAACAAGCTCGAACCCACCATCCAGGAGATGACCGACGAGGAGCTCCGGGGAAGCTCGGACGAGTTCCGCGAGCGGCTGGCGCAGGGAGAAACGCTGGACGACATCCTGCCCGAGTCGTTCGCCGTCACGCGGGAGGTCGCCCGGCGCGTCCTCGGCCAGCGCCATTACGATGTCCAGTTGATCGGCGGCATCGTCCTCCATGAGGGGAAGATCGCCGAAATGCGGACCGGTGAGGGCAAGACGCAGACGGCGACCCTCGCCATCGCCCTCAACGCCCTCGAAGGCAAGGGCGTCCACCTCATCACGGTCAACGACTACCTGGTCCGCCGTGACGGTGCCTGGATGGGGCAGGTCTACCATGCCCTTGGCCTGTCGGTCGGCGTGATTCAGCACGAAACCGCGTTCCTCTACGACCCGGATGACGAGCCGGCGGAGGAGGGCGCGATCCCGCACCTCCGCAAGGTCACCCGGCGCGAGGCCTACGGTGCTGACATCACCTACGGGACCAACAACGAGTTCGGCTTCGACTACCTCCGCGACAACATGGTCACAACCGCGGACCGGAAGGTCCAGCGTGGGCTCCAATTCGGCATCGTCGACGAGGTCGACAACATCCTCATCGACGAGGCCCGCACGCCGCTGATCATCTCCGGCCAGGCCCAGCAGGCCAACGACAAGTACTACCAGTTCGCTCAGATCGTGAAGCAGCTCCGGGACAAGCGTGACTTCGAGGTCGACCTCAAGAGCCGAACGGTCAACCTGACCGATGACGGGATCGACCGGGTCGAGGGGCTGGCCGGGATCCCGGATGGTGAGAGCATCTACGACGACCGCCACATCGAACTGACCCACTACCTGGAGCAGGCGGTCAAGGCCGAGGTCATCTTCAAGCGCGACAAGGACTACATCGTCGATGACGAGGGTGAAGTCATCATCGTCGACGAGTTCACCGGCCGGCTCATGCCGGGCCGGCGCTACAGTGAGGGTCTCCACCAGGCGATCGAGGCCAAGGAGGGCGTGCGCGTCCGGCGGCAGAACGTCACCATGGCGACGATCACGTTCCAGAACTACTTCCGGATGTACGAGAAGCTGGCCGGCATGACCGGGACGGCCAAGACCGAGTCCGAGGAGTTCCACCGGATCTACAGCCTCGATGTCGTCTCGATTCCGACGAACGTTCCGATCGCTCGCGATGACGCCGCCGATCTCGTCTTCCGGACCGAGGACGGCAAGTTCCGGGCGGTCGCTCGGGAGATCAAGGAGTTCCGCGAGGCTGGCCGGCCAATTCTCGTCGGCACGACGTCGATCGATACCTCCGAGCGGCTCAGCAATCTCCTCAATGAGATCGGCACCCCGCACCTCGTCCTGAATGCCAAGCAGCATGAGCGCGAGGCCAACGTCGTCGCCGAGGCTGGACAGGCGCCGGACGGTCTCGGCAACGTGACCATCGCAACCAACATGGCCGGTCGTGGTACCGATATCAAGCTGTCCGAGGAGGTCCGCCAGGCCGGCGGACTGCACATCATCGGCACTGAGCGCCATGAATCCCGCCGGATCGACAACCAGCTCCGGGGCCGCGCCGGTCGTCAGGGCGACCCTGGCTCGAGCCGTTTCTTCGTGTCCCTCGAGGATGACCTGATGAAGCGGTTCGGCTCCGACCGAATCGGTTCGATGATGGACCGCCTCGGCATGACCGACGAGACGCCAATCGAGCACTCGCTGATCTCCCGCTCGATCGAGAGCGCCCAGCAGAAGACCGAGGGGCACAACTTCGACATCCGCAAGCACGTCGTCCAGTACGACGACGTGATGAACCGGCACCGCGAAGTCATCTACGGTGACCGGGACAAGGTCGTAGCCGGAGATGACATGTCCGAGCGGATCGCCGAGATGGTCTCCGGCGAGATCGACTCGTCGATCGAGAAGGCGCAGCCGGTCGTTCGTGGTGACGACATCGACTACGAGGCCCTCGCCGACAGTTACCGGGCGCTGGTCGGGCGAACCGAGATCACCGTCGAGGACCTGGACGGTCTCGATCGCGAAGACCTGGCGGCCCTGCTGGTCGAGGACGCCGACCGGGCGCTCGATGAGGTCGAAGAGCAGTTCCCCGACGAGGCGATGCGGACGGTCGAGCGCCACGTCATGCTGGCCGTGATCGACCGGCTCTGGGTCGAGCACCTCACGACCATGGACGATGTCCGCGAGGGAGCCGGTCTTCAGGCCTACGCTCAGCGTGACCCGCTGATCGCCTACAAGACCAACGGCTTCCGCCTGTTCAACGAGTTGCTCGATCATATCCGCCATGACGTGGTCCACACGATCTTCCGGGTCCAGCCGGCCGCTGCCCAGCAGCCGGTCAGGACCGAAGTCACGGTGGCCCAGACGCAGACGAACATCGCGCCGGAGGCGGACGAGGGCCAGCAGCCGGTCGTCAAGCGGCGCAAGGTCGGCCCGAACCAGCCCTGCTGGTGCGGTAGCGGCAAGAAGTACAAGCACTGCCACGGCGCTCCGCAGCCCCAGGTTGCGACCCGGGCCTAACCTTGGGACGAGTGCGCTTCACATTCGGACGGGCCGCATCGAGTAATTCGATGCGGCCTTCGCGTCAGTCGCGCACCAGCCATAAAGGGACTGGCTGAACGACATTGGATTCGACGTTGAATGCCAGGAGCCGGGCGCGGATCAGGCGTTGCTTGAAGGTGCCCGCCGCGCAGATGCCAATGTCGTTCAGCCCGGTCCGTTTACGGCCGGGCTCCATGGCCAGTTACCGCGGCAAAACCAGCCAACTTGTTTCACGATCAGCCATCCTAGAACTTCTGGTCGTGCCCCCGGATCTCGCCGATGACCTTGCCCAGCCCCCGACCGAACTTCAGACCGAGCTTGTTGACCGTCGCCCGCTGCTCTGGGCTCAGGACGCCGTAGTACATCGCGACGCCGGCCGCACCCAGCCAGATCACGGACTCGAAGCCGTCCTTGCCCGCGTCGGCCGTCCGATGCGCGGCGTTCCGGGAGGCGCCCCGGAAGTGAGAGGAGGCCGCAACGGCCTGGTCCCCGACCTGCGCGGCCCGCTTTGCCGCCTCGCCGAGCCGGTCGAGGGCGGCCTGGAGGCCGTCCTCAGCGCCGTCGACCGCTATAGCGGCCTGCTTCCGGGCATCGCTGACCTGCGAACCGGTCTTGCCGCTGGTCTGCTCGATCATGTCCGTGACCTGCGCCAGGAACGACGGGACGTTCGAGTGGAGCAGCGCCGCGAGGTCAAGTCCGCGGTCACGCGCCTCGGACGCACGATCCTGTGCGCGGTCCTGAATCGCTCCAGCCTGCTTCCCGATCGGCACCAGGTCCTTCGCGGTCTGGGCGGCCTGCCCCTGCAGCGACTTCAGTGCGCCCTGGCCCTGCTCGACGACCTTTGAGCGGAAAGCAGACGAGTCGTCGCGGAGATCATCCGACAGATGTCCAAGCCGTCCACTGAACTTCTCGATCGCCGGTCCCGCGACAGCGGCCGCCTTCTGGGTCGCGTCCGTAAGCGCCGACTGGGCCCGCCCGACGGCCTCCGAGCCGCCCGGCACGCGGTCGCTGGCGACTGCGGCCCGCTCACTCACTGCCTGTCCGGCCCGGCTGGCACTGTCCGCAACCTGATGGCCGATCTCCGCCGCCCGATCGCTGACGGTCTTTGCGACGTCAGGCAGGTTCTTCCGGACGTCCTCCGTGACATCTTGCAGGAGCGCCTCGACGTCGCCGGACGAGGTCTTTGCCAATGCGACGACCTGATCCCGTACATCGGCGATGCGGCTGGACGTATCCCGGCTACTGTCGCGGAGCGTCGCGCCGATCGCATCGGCGGCCCCCTGCCCACGCTCCTGGAGGCGTTTGACGTGTTCGTTCGCCATCGTCGTTACCTCTCCTGTCAGGCCCGAAGTCGTCTTCCGCAGGCCGTCCGCCCGCGCCCCGACCGACTTCTCGAAGTGCCTGATCTCCTGCCGACCAGTATCGACCATCCCGGCCAGCGCGACCGGCGCCGTCTCGATCGTCTGGCGCGTCCGCGCGACCTGCTTCCCGAGCTGCTTCTCCGCCCGCTGGACCGCCTTGCCGGACTGCTTGCGCTGCTTCGCGAGCCGCTTCTCGGCGTCGTTCAACCGCTTCGCGCCCTCGGCACCCGCGACCCCGGCGATCCGTTCGACCCGCTCACGATAGCTCTGAACGACCGGGGCAAGCTCATTGCCCCGCCGCTCGACCGCGCGGACCGCCTCGCTGTCGGCCAGCGCGTGCAAACGCCCACGGAGTTCGACCGGCGCAACGGACGCGGCATCGTCCTCGGGTCGCTCGGTCAGTTTCTGGAACAGCCAGGCGGCACCACCGCAGGCGGCAGCCGCGACCGCGACCAGTTGAGCCGTGCTCAGTTCCGGCCGGTCGGCTCGACCCGGCTCGATGACTTCTGACATCTACTCTGCCTCCTGATCCGTACCGCTCAGAGCCGAACGCAGAGCCTCAAGGCGCTGCTCGCTCGGGACATCATGCAGCAACTCGACGAGAAGCAAACGGACCATGTCGGCCCGCTCGTCGCTGGAGAGATCACGGATCATGCTACTCGCGATCTCGCGGGCAGCCTCCGCTCGCTCGACCGGACTGAGCTGACTCACCATCTGTTGCGCCATCGTACTCAGCAGGCTCATGGTGCCTCCCGTTGGCCGATCCGATGATCCTCCGGACCCGACGTGCTACCGTATTCGTTGCAATCGGCTGGCCAGCATCCGGCGGGAGCAGGTGGTCGAAATCACGTCCAGTTCCTCGTGATGGACCAACTGCGGTGGTGTCTCACGACACCCGACACCCGACACCCCGATCGAAATCGAGACCACGAGCGAAGTATGAGTGACAGGCAGCGTTTCGACGTCATCGTGATCGGCGGCGGCCACGCCGGTTGCGAGGCCGCCCTGGCCGCCAGCCGCCGGGGTGCCCGCGTTCTGGTCGTCACGCCCAACTTCGACCGGATCGGGTTCATGCCCTGTAACCCCTCGATCGGCGGACCGGCCAAGGGCCACCTCGTCGCCGAGATCGATGCCCTCGGCGGCGAGATGGGCCGCGCCGCCGACCGGACCGCCCTCCAGGTCCGGACCCTGAACACCGGCAAGGGTCCGGCGGTCCAGGCGCTCCGGGTGCAGTGCGACAAGACGCTCTACGCGATGGTCATGAAGGAGGCACTTGAGTCGGCGCGGGGCGTCACCCTGCTTCAGGACGACGCGACCGGGCTTCTTCACGGACCGAATGAGGGGCAGCCGTCGATCGCCGGCGTCACGACGCGCGGTTCCGGGGACATCGAGTCTCCAGCGGTGGTCGTGACGG